>BNJS01001043.1_pt1 | contig 295047 bp, 318 predicted proteins | sample 8540461 | NCBI WGS metagenome assembly BNJS01 (sample SAMD00202454, study PRJDB9452) | human saliva metagenome | isolation source: human saliva | place: Japan
ACTGAATATAAGGGAGAGTATGGTGGATAAGAAGAAAATTCTATTTTTTATGTGGTCTTTCTCCCTAGGAGGCGGTGCCGAAAAAATCCTTTCTACGATTGTTTCAAACTTGGATCCGGAAAAGTATGATATTGATATCCTTGAAATGGAACATTTTGATAAAGGATACGAACCTGTACCTGAAAATGTGAGAATTTTAAAAGCTTTTCAAGATTATCGTCAACCAAGATGGTTAAGAGCGCTTTTATGGAGATTGAGAATTTATTTCCCAAGGTTAACAAGACGCTTACTTATAAAAGATCACTATGATGTAGAGGTTTCCTTTACTATTATGAATCCTCCTCTTTTATTTTCTAAACGACAAGAAGTGAAGAAGATTTCTTGGATTCATGGAAGTATTGAAGAATTTTTAACAGATAGTTCGAAGCGTGATTCTCATAGACGACAATTGGATGCTGCTGATAGGATAGTAGGAATTTCAAAGAAAACCAGCAATTCTATCAAAGAAGTTTATCCAGATTACTCACAGAAATTAGTAACAGTCTATAATGGTTATGATTTTGAGAGCATTTTGGAAAAATCAAAAGAGAAGGTGGCTATTGAGATAGCTCCTCAGAGCATCTGTACTATTGGACGTATTGAAGAGAATAAGGGTTCTGATCGAGTAGTAGAAATTATACGACTGTTGCACCAGCAAGGCAAGAAATACCATCACTACTTTATAGGTGCTGGTGACATGGAAGAGGAGTTGAAAAAACGAGTCAAAGAGTTTCAACTTGAGGATTACGTTCATTTCCTTGGTTATCAAAAAAATCCGTATCAGTATCTTTCTAAGATGCAAGTTCTTTTATCCATGTCCAAACAGGAAGGTTTTCCTGGAGTCTATGTTGAATCCTTGAGTCTAGGAGTCCCCTTTGTGTCTACCGAGGTTGGCGGAGCAGAGGAATTATCTCAGGAAGGACGATTTGGTAAAATCATTGAAAGCAATCAAGAAGCAGCTCAAGCAATTGATAACTACATGACAGCTGCATCAAGCTTTGATGTCAATGAAGCCAGTCAATTTATTCAGCAATTTACGATTGCTAAACAAATTGAACAAGTAGAAAAACTAATAGAGGAGTAGCATGGAAACTGCGTTAATTAGTGTCATTGTTCCAGTCTATAATGTGGCGCAATACCTTGAAAAATCAATAGCATCCATTCAGCAACAAACCTATCAAAATCTTGAAATCATTCTCGTTGATGATGGGGCGACAGATGAAAGTGGTCGCTTGTGTGAACAAATTGCTGAGCAAGATGAACGAGTTTTGGTTTATCACAAGGAAAATGAAGGCTTGTCTCAAGCTCGAAATGATGGATTGAAGCAAGCCCACGGAACCTATGTTATTTTTATAGATTCGGATGATTATATACATTCTGAAATGATTGCTAGCTTATATCAACAATTAGTCAAAGAAGATGCGGATGTTTCCAGCTGTGGTGTTATGAATGTCTATGCCAATAGTGAGAGTCCGCAAACTGAAAATCAGGATGATTATTTTGTATGTGATACCGAAACATTCCTTAGAGAATATTTAATTGGTGAGAAAATACCTGGTACTATTTGTAACAAACTCATCAAAAAGGAAATTGCAGCACAGTTAACTTTTCCAAAAGGTTTGATTTATGAAGATGCCTACTATCATTTTGATCTCATTAAAGTAGCTAAAAAGTATGTTGTTAATACCAATCCATACTATTATTATTTCCATCGAGGAGACAGTATTACTACCAAACCATATGCGGAAAAAGACTTGGCTTACATTGATATTTATCAAAAATTTTATACTGAAGTCGTTAAGGAATATCCAAACTTAACAGAAGTAGCTTTTTTTAGACTTGCATATGCACATTTCTTTATCTTGGATAAAATGCTTCTAGATGATAATTTCAAAGAGTTTAAAGACTATCCAAGGATTTATGGCTACTTAAAAAAACATGCCTTTGCTATTTTCAAAAATACCATTTTTAGAAAAGGAAGACGTATTAGTGCTTTAGCCTTATTTGTAAATGTAAGATTGTATAGAATATTATTGTTTAAAAATATTGAGCAATCGAAAAAAATTAATTAGAAAAGGAGGGCTGAGATGGTTGATGGCAAACGAATGTTGCTAACGGTTACGATTCTAAGCTATATCGTAACCATAATAAGCGGAATCACTTATTTGTTTACCAGTAACAACGTAGGACTTCTGACAACTTTGCTTTTGCTCTTAATTAGCAGTCTGCTACTTTGCTGGAATAATATCAAATACTATTTGATTCATTTTATATTTTTTATCACAATTTTTATATTTTTGGTATCCAGACCCACCATTGATTATTTTAGAGATGGAGCGCTAGACACCTACCAACCAATTGCCTATCGGTTTGCTTTCCTAGTTGTCATTGTTTCTATTTTAGGACTGACAATAGGTGGTTTTATAGCGAATTATTATCTTGCTCGAAAAAGCAAAGCTCCTGAAAAAGTGGAAAAAACAGTAAATGTCAATTATATAAAAAAATTACGTTTTGTGTCATTGAGTGTATTTTTACTCACCTATCCATTTTATTTTCTTAGACTATTTGAGCGCTTGCTATACCGTTTGCAAACTTCTTATTACAATTATTATGCAAATTTTGAAAGTCAATTGCCCTACTTTACCTATATCTTATCGACTTTCACGGTTTATGCCATGTGTGTTTACTTAGCAACCAAACCTAAAAAGTCACATGCGACAATGGTTTTAGTTGCCTTTATCGCGGCTAACTTGATTCACTTAGTAATTGGTACCAGAAATCCCTTTATTCTAAGTTTGATTTTTGCCTTTGTTTACTACTTTATGCGTGAACAAACGGAGAAAGGTAAATGGATCGGTTTCAAAGAAAAAATGGCTATTTATCTTGGAACACCTGTTCTCATGCTTGCGATGGGAGCATTAAATTATGTTCGTGATAATGCTCAAGTGTCCCATAGTGGAGTTTTTGATTTATTACTCGATTTCATTTATAAACAAGGAACTAGTTTTGGAGTTTTAGCTAGAGGATTCCTGTACAATAGTAGTCTTCCTTATAGAGACTTCCGAAATTTCACTTTTGGTCCGGTTGTTGACTATTTTGCGAGAGGTAGTATCGGAATCATATTTGGTGCCAAACCATTTGAACATACGACAAATAGTATTGAACTAGCGATTGACAGTAATAGTTATGCCCACAATTTATCTTATCTTGTTCTAAATAAAGAATATTTAAGAGGTCATGGTATTGGAAGTAGTTATATCATGGAATTGTATACTGATTATGGTATGTTGGGATTATTTCTACTAAGTATCTTACTTGGTATGCTCTTTATAGCTATGTTGCAAGTGGCATATCGCTCAAGAACAATCTTATTTGCATTATCTTTGCTAATCTTGAATAATTTATTCTTTATGCCTAGAAGTAGCTTTTCAGAGAGTTTCTTTAATCTTTTTACAATGCAATTCTGGGGAATTGTTCTTATTATCATTTTCGTGGCAAAAATGCTTACAAAAGAAAATCATCACTTAATCAAAAAAGGGGAAATACATGTTTGAACATTATTCTGTAGCTGATTTGTTCGCAAATCTTTATAAAAAACGTAAAGTGAATTTGCTAGCTTTACTAGCCTTATTTGCTCTCATAGCTGTACCATTTACTTTAAAAGCTGTTAAAAATAAAAATACAGTCAAAGATTCTACTAGTTATTCTACTTATATCACCTATAAAATAACTGCTCCAGAAACATCATCAAAAACAATTTTGAATCATCAAGTTGGTGGCTATAGTGACTTCTATGCAAAACTAATTGATGGTAATCTCAATGGTGCCTTTCTTTTCAATGATGTTGATTCTGATAAGATGAAAGAAATTGCAAAAGACTTAGATACTACAGAAACAGCATTGAAGAATTCTGCAAGTGACTATTGGACAAAAAAATTAACGATTAACCCATTGATTGATGATGCAGGTGTAACTGTTAAAATTTTAACTCCAAGTAAGGAAGTAAATGATTTCCTTGAAAGCAAGTTTGATTCATTGATTGACAAATTCAAGTCTGTCTATACAGACGTTAAGGTTGAAAAACTTGAAACAGTTAACTCAAAAGAATTAACTCCAAATGAAGAAGTTGCTCTTGGCTTTAACTTGAAAAATCTAATTTTACGCTTAGTGATTATCGGCATTCTATGTGTCATCTTGGTTATTTTGGCAAATGTTCTAGTATATCTTTTCAATCCAACTATTAATCGTGCAGGTGATTTTTCAGCTTATCAAGTAGACTTCGTTTCAACTATTACCACTGTTGAAAATCTTTCTGAACTATTGAGTTACAAGTGTCAAGGTCAACCACTAGCAATCGTAAGTTCAGATAAGCATATCTTGAATAAATTGAAAGCTGAGTATAAGTTGAATCTTGAAGGAGTTCATTTTGTCAATTTGCAGAATATCAAAGAACTTTTAGCATTTGAGAATGTACTTTTCGTAGAAGAATATGGTCTTACTCGCTATAAGAAATTTGAGGAAAGTTTGCAAGAAGTAAGAAATCTCAATCGTTCTGTTTTAGGTGTTATTGCTTTTGCGCTCTAATGATTTGTTATACATAAAGAATTAAAAATCATCCAAGGCAAAGGAGGACTCGAATAGTCCTCCTTTGTCTTTGGAAAAAATCAAATTTAAAAGAATGGAGTAGAAAAGATTTCTTAAAAAACCGTTAAAGTTTTGTTCAGTATCCTTTTCAGAGGTAGGGTGTTTAAGGTTTGAGGGACAGATTTCCCAGTCAAATAGTTTTTTTTAACTAACTTTATGATATAATAAATCAACGAGGTAAATTGAATGAAAAGTATAAAATTAAATGCCCTGGCTTTTATTGGAATTCGTGTTTTAAATATTATTTTCCCAATTTTGACAGGTACATATGTTGCTCGTGTTTTGGATCGAACTGACTATGGTTATTTCAACTCTGTTGATACCATTCTGTCTTTTTTCTTGCCCTTTGCAACCTATGGAGTCTATAACTACGGACTTCGAGCTATTAGTAATGTAAAAGATAATAAGAAGGAATTAAATAAAGTCTTTTCAGGTCTTTTTTATTTGTGTGTAGCTTGTACAATTATTACAAGTGTTGTCTATCTTTTATCGTATCCTTTATTCTTTAATAGTAACCCGGTTATTAAAAAAATCTTTTTGGTAATGGGAGTTCAACTCATAGCTCAGATTTTCTCAATAGAATGGGTTAATGAAGCCCTTGAAAATTACAGTTTCTTATTCTATAAAACAGCTTTCATCCGCGTTCTCATGCTAGTATCCATCTTTTTGTTTGTGAAAAATGAGCATGATATTGTTATCTATACACTGATTATGAGTCTTTCAACTCTAATCAATTATCTTATTAGTTATTTTTGGATTAAAAGGGATATCAAGTTCGTAAAGGTTTCATTGGAAGAATTTAAACCTCTCTTCTTACCTCTGACAGCCATGCTAATCTTTGCTAATGCCAATATGCTATTTACCTTTCTTGATCGTCTCTTTTTGGTAAAAACTGGAGTTGATGTAAATGTCAGTTATTATACGATGGCACAACGGATTGTAACGGTTATCGCAGGTGTTGTTACTGGGGCAATTGGAGTTAGCGTTCCTCGCTTGAGTTATTACCTCGGAATAGGAAAAAAAGAAGAATATATAAATTTAGTGAATCGTGGAAGTCGTATTTTCAATTTCTTTATCATTCCTCTTAGTTTTGGTTTAATGATTTTAGGACCTCAAGCTATACTTTTATATGGGAGTGAAAAGTATATTGGTGGGGCAAATCTAACCTCTATATTTGCAGTTCGTACGATTATTCTTGCCCTAGATACTATTTTAGGATCACAAATCCTCTTTACAAATGGGTTTGAAAAAAGAATCACAGTTTATACAGTTTTTGCGGGTGTTTTGAACCTAATTATGGATAGTTTACTTTATTTTAATAATATTATTACACCGGAGTATTATTTGATTACTACTATGTTATCGGAAAGCTTTCTACTAATGCTTTATGCTATCTTTATTCATAAGAGACAACTAATTAGTTTAAGACACATCTTCAAATATACTGTACGTTATTCTCTTTTCGCATTGACCTTTGTTCCGATCTACTTTTTGGTTAATTTCATCTATCCGGTTAAAATGGTCATTAATCTACCTTTTTTAATCAATATGTTGATTATCATGCTCTTATCAGCTCTTAGTTATATTGGCCTGCTGGTGTGGACAAAAGATAGTATCTTTTATGAATTTTTAGGTCATGTTATCTCCCTCAAAAAACGTATAAAAAAATCTTAGGAGGATTAGATGAGAAGATTAAGTATTGAAGAAGCTAAACAAATTGAACTTGATATTTTAGCTTTTATTGACTCGTTTTGTAAGAAGTATGATATTGATTATTTTATCAATTATGGCACCTTGATTGGAGCTATTCGTCACAAGGGTTTTATCCCTTGGGACGATGATATAGATATCTCTATGACACGTGAAAACTACGAACGCTTTATCCAGTTATTTAAAAGAGAACAATCTAAATATAAGATTTTAACGTTGGAAACTGATGAGAGATACTATAATAACTTTATTAAAGTTGTAGATTCGACAACGAGAATAGTGGATACACGAAATACAAAAACTTATGATTCTGGAATTTTCATTGATATTTTTCCAATGGATTCTTTCAACGATATTAAGGTTATCGATGTGTGCTATAAGTTGGAAAGCTTTAAGTTATTGTCCTTCAGTAAGCATAAAAATATAGTTTATGGAGATAGCAAGTTAAAAGATTTGGTTCGTACTTTCTTCTGGTTCATGCTTCGCCCAATTTCTCCCCATTATTTTGCAAGTCAAATTGAAAAGCAAATTCAAAAGTATAGAGTAAAAGATGGAAAATATATTGCTTTTATTCCGTCCAAGTTTAAGGAAAAAGAAGTCTTTACCAAAGAGGTATTTGAAGATTTAATTGAAGTCCCTTTTGAACATCTATTGCTTCCAGCACCAAAACAATATGATGCTATTTTGAAGCAGTATTATGGTAATTATATGACTCCCCCACCAAAAGAAAAACAATTTTATAGTCACGAATTTGAAGCCTATAAATTGGAGGATTAAATGCAGTATTTAGAAAAAAATGAGATTAAAGAAATTCAACTAGGTATTTTGGATTATGTCGATAAAATTTGTAAAAAAAATAACATTCCTTATTTCCTTAGTTATGGAACTATGCTAGGGGCTGTTCGTCATAAGGGAATGATTCCTTGGGATGATGATATCGATATTTCACTATATAGAAAAGACTATGAGCATCTATTAAAAGCGATTGAGGAAGACAAACATCCTGTATATCGAGTCCTTTCTTACGATACCTCTTCATGGTATTTCCATAATTTTGCAGCTATTTTAGATACATCAACAGTTATTGAAGATAATGTAAAATACAAGCGTCATGATACTAGTTTGTTCATTGATGTCTTCCCAATTGATCAATTTTCAGATTTAAGTATTATTGACAAGAGTTATAAGTATGTTGCCTTGCGTCAGCTTGCCTATATCAAAAAAGAGCGTGCTGTTCACGGAGATAGTAAATTAAAAGACTTTCTCCGCTTGTGTACCTGGTATCCCCTAAGACTTGTTAATCCGAGATATTTCTATAAGAAAATAGATCAATTAGTTAAGGATAGTGTGGTAGAACAACCACGATTCGAGGGTCCAATTGGAGTTGATAAAGAGGGGATGAAGGGTGTTTTTCCGATAGATACTTGCAAAGAATTAATTTTGACAGAGTTTGAAGGAAGGATGTTGCCAATTCCTAAAAACTATGATGCTTTTTTAACACAGATGTATGGTAATTATATGATTCCACCATCAAAAGAAATGCAGGAGTGGTATAGTCATTGTATAAAGGCTTATCGAAAACAATTATCTTAACTCTTGGCCCATTAAAAGTTAATAGATAAATAATTAAATAAATAAAGGAAAGTATAAATTATATGAAAAAAATTTAAAAGTAAAAAAATGATATTGTTTTTTTCAGTTTTCTTTTTATTTATTTTCGTTATAGCTTTCTTATCACAAACGGTCTTTGCAGATAGTATTTCTGCAGGTGGAGGCAATAGAATCCATTTCATTAATCTGAAATCAAAGTCGGGAAGTGATGCTATTCTCTTAGAAAGTAATGGACATTTTGGTTTAATTGATATGGGTGAAGACTATGATTTTCCAGATGGAAGTAATCCACTCTATCCAGATCGTTGGGGAATTAGTCGGGCAAATGAAGATACAATAGAGGACAGGCTTTTCCGACATTTAAAACAAGTTGGTGTTAAAAAATTAGATTTTGTTTTAGGAACCCATGTTCATAGTGACCATATCGGAGCTGCCGATGAGGTTCTCAAACGCTACCCAGTCGGTAAACTCTATCTTAAAAAATATACAGATGAGCGAATTACCAGTCAATGGCGTCTGTGGGACAATTTGTTTAATTATGACAATGCCATCAAAACTGCCAAAGAAAAGGGTGTTCCTCTTATCCAGGACATTAAGAAAGAGGATAGTCGCTTTAAGTTTGGCGATATGGATATCCAACTCTACAATTATAAAAATGAGTATGGTCCAGACGGCAAACTCAAGAGGGTTTATGATGACAACTCGAATTCCTTGGTTGCAGTTGTGACTGTGACAGGGAAAAAGATTTATCTAGGTGGAGATTTAGATAATGCTGAAGGAGCAGAGGATAAGATCGGGCCAGAGATTGGTAAAGTGGATATGATGAAATGGAATCATCATTATGAAGCCACTATTTCAAATACCCTTCCATTCTTGGACTCACTTTCACCTAGTATGGTGGTACATACATCGTCTAATGATGCAAATCTGGCTTCAACTAGAGAATATCTTAAGCAGAAGAATATTCAAGTTGTCCACGCTTCTAGTCAAACGAAGGATGCAACTGTTTTTAACATTAGTGACAAGGGCTTTACTGATGTTTCAGATACATTCCCAAACATTCCAACCGTTACTGAAAAATGGTACAAAGAGGACGATTTCTGGAAATATCGCTTATCTGACAATCAGATGGCCATTGGCTGGCATAGATTAGATGATGGTGACTATTATTTCTTTAATGGAAAAGGCCAAATGCAAGCAGGTCGTTGGCTTCACATGAAGGATAGCAGGGAGAAACTCGAAGGAAACTGGTATTATCTCAATAGCAATGGTAAGATGCAAACTCAAGGCTGGTTCAGACATGATGATGCATGGTATTATATCTCATCAACAGGTGCCAGATTATACGACCAACTAGCACCAATTGGAGGTCAAAAGTATCTCTTTGATAAGGATGGGAAATGTTGACAGGTTTGCAAGTCTTTCAGGGACAGAAGATGTTCTTTGCTAGTAACGGTGCCTTACAAGCAAATGGGGCTGCTTCTAGTTGGCAAAAACTAGGTTCAAGTTGGTATTATTATAATGAAGACGGTATTCGAACAGTTGGCTTGAAGCAAATTAATGGAACTACATATTATTTTGATAACAATGGAGTCATGAAAACCGGTTGGTCCTTAATTGAGGGCCATTGGAACTATTTTACTAGCTCTGGTGCTATGAAAACTGGCTGGCTCAAAGATAAGGACACATGGTACTATCTAAATAAAGAAGGTATCATGCAAACTGGCTTCCAAGAGATCGAAGGTAGTCGTTATTATCTAAATGTAAGTGGTGCTATGCAGATTGGTTGGAAATGGCTAGATAACCATTATTATTACTTCGCAAGCAGTGGTGCCATGAAGACAGGTTGGCTTAAAGATAACGAACTTTGGTACTATCTAGATAAAGAAGGTATCATGCTCACAGGCCTGCAAGAAATTGATGGCTCTCGTTATTATCTCAATGCAAGTGGTGCCATGCAGACAGGCTGGAAGTGGTTTGATAATCATTATCACTATTTCACAGGTTCAGGAGCTATGAAGACAGGCTGGCTCAAGGACAAGGATCGCTGGTACTATCTAGATAAAGAAGGCGTGATGTTAACAGGTCTTCAAGAAATAAATGGTTCGCGCTATTATCTCAATGCAAGTGGCGCTATGGAAACTGGCTGGAAACAAGTAGATGGCAACTGGTACTATTTCCAAACAGATGGTTCCCTTCTTAGAAATGGGACAAGTCCGGATGGTTACAAGCTCAATGCTGATGGAATTTGGACAACTGTTACAACCGAGGAGACAACTCAGGGACAAACTGTAGCAAATAGTCATGGACTAGTTTTTGAAACAACAGAAATAGAGAAAACTCAAAAAATAGAAAGCTCATCTGTTGTGTCTGAGGAAAACAATCAATCTACTGAACCTAAAACACAAACGAGCCGAGAAAAGAATTAAGTTTCTAACTGATTTTTAATTAAATTTTTCTACAATAAAAACACCTATAATGCTTAGGCTTTATAGGTGTTTTGTTAACTTCGTTTGATTTTTGCACGAACTAGATCTATTGCATAGTGAAGGATTTTATCTTTGATAACAAAGATTTCTAAATCATAATTTAGTGTTCTATACTAGATATCAATGAACATTCCAACGCCATTCTTTTGATAAAATCTTTAAAATCTAGTATAATAGATAGACTGAAAGTATGAGGTTACTAGCTATGAAAATGAAACAAATCAGTGATGCAACACTAAAAATCACCATGTCTTTAGAGGACTTGATGGATCGTGGAATGGAAATTGCAGATTTTCTCGTTCCCCAAGAAAAAACAGAAGAGTTCTTCTATGCAATTTTGGACGAATTGGAAATGCCAGATAGTTTCTTGGATACAGGGATGCTTAGTTTTCGAGTGACTCCTAAACCTGACAAGGTGGATGTCTTTGTGACCAAGTCTAAAATTGATCAGAACTTGGACTTTGAGGATTTGGCAGATTTGCCGGATATGGAAGAACTGGCCAAGATGTCTCCAGATGAGTTTTTGAAAACTCTGGAAAAAACCATGGCAGAAAAAACGAGAGATGACATTGAAGCAATCCAATCTTTAGAGCAGGTTGAAAAAGAAGAGGAAGAAGCAGAGCTTGATGCAGACTCTGACAGTGAAGAAGAGAGTAAAAGAGAACCTTATATATACTATATCTTGCGTTTTGACAATTTAGCGAGTTTGGTGGCTTTCGTGAAGACGGTCAATTACCAAATGGAGACTTCAGAACTCTATAAGATGAATGGCCAATACTATCTAACAGTCTTGGTTGATGTTGAAGATCGTCCAAATCTTTATCCTGCTTGGTTATTGGCCCGTATGCGGGAATTTGCAGATGATACTGATCTCAGTCGTTCAGTCCTACAAGAATACGGTCAAATCTTAATCAATCATGATGCAGTTGAAGGATTACAAAAGATTTAAAAATCTAGAAATCAGCAGAGAATTCTAATCTCTGCTTTTTTATTTGTAAAAACCGAGAGATTGGTTGATCTTTTTCCTGAAATATCTATCAAATTTTCAGAAAAGAGACTGATATATTTATGGATGAAAATATATAAATTACAGGCAACTGAAAGTTGTATTATCAGCATCACTTAGCTTGCTAAAATAGTGAAAAAAAGATATGATAGAGAGACGTAAGCGAGGTGAAAAATGGACCGAGAACTAATAGAAATTCAAGTTGAAAAAATAATGACAGATTTACTTGATAAAATGGCTCTTCATAAGGGGGCAATCTTTGTTTTAGGCCTATCTTCCAGTGAAGTGATAGGTGGGTATATCGGTAAGGATTCTAGCCAAGAAATTGGGGAAGTCATTGTCAAAAGACTCTTAGAAATCTTGTCAGCGAGGGGAATTCACCTTGCAGTACAGGGTTGTGAACATATAAATCGTGCTCTGGTAGTGGAAAGAGAAGTTGCTTTAACCCATCAATTAGAGATTGTTAGCGTACTTCCGACTCTACATGCCGGAGGTTCGGGACAATTAGCTGCCTTTCGATATATGAAAGATCCAGTTGAGGTTGAGTTTATCCAGGCTGATGCAGGTATAGACATCGGAGATACAGCTATTGGTATGCATGTTAAACATGTTCAAGTACCTATTCGCCCAGTTTTGAGAGAGATTGGTCAAGCCCATGTAACCGCCCTTGCTAGTCGTCCAAAACTTATTGGAGGAGCGCGTGCTCACTACCCACAAGATCTTATTAGGAAAGTATAAAATGAAAAAGAAACAAGTTGAAAAGATTATTAAATATTCGATTAGAAAATTCTCAGTTGGAGTAGGCTCTGTAGTTATCGGAGCCTTCCTTTTTGGTAGCAACAACCTCATGGTTAGTAAGGTAGATGCTGATGAACTAGGTCAAAACAATCAGATCCATTTTCGCTACTTGGCAGAGCAAGAATTAACTGAAGCAGAAAAGGCCTTAATTCATAGAGAGCTCCCTTCTGAATTAAAACAAGATGCCCTTGTTTATCTTGTTTACCGAAAGAAAGCCACTATTTCTCAGGAATTACCAAAAACTGGAAGTAAAGAATTAGCACTTGCTGGCCTTGGCCTTACGACAGCATCGCTAGCTGTTTTGGTAATTTCAAAGAAAAATCGTAATAAGGTTGCGGGTCTTCTCGTGATTGGTGCTTTAGGTGGAAGCTACTTTATTCCTCAAACGACCTCAGCCTTTGAGAATCAAATCTTGAAGTCCTATAATCAGACAATCGCTGCATGTAGCCAGGAAGAATTAGCTAAAGGTGTCATTCAAATTGAGGGATACGAATATGTTGGCTACTTCAAGGAAGCTGATTTAAACCCATCACTACGTGAAAAAACACAAGCTGAAAATCCTTCAAATCCAGTGACTGAGAAGCTGGAGACAGCCAAGGGTACTCAGGAAGAAGGTCATGTAGGCGAGGCCCCAGTCCAGCCTGAGACTCCAGCTTTTACAGGCGAAGTAAGTGCCAAGGGTACTCAGGAAGAGGATCATGTAGGTGAAGCACTAGTTCAACCTGAGAATCCTGTATTTACAGGCGAAGTAAGTGCCAAGGGTACTCAGGAAGAAGGTCATGTAGGTGAAGCACTAGTTCAACCTGAGAATCCTGTATTTACAGGAGAAGTAAGTGCCAAGGGTACCCAAGAAGAAGGTCATGTAGGTGAAGCCCCAGTTCAACCTGAGAATCCTGTATTTACAGGAGAAGTAAGTGCCAAGGGTACCCAAGAAGAAGGTCGTGTAGGTGAAGCCCCAGTTCAACCTGAGAATCCTGTATTTACAGGAGAAGTAAGTGCCAAGGGTACTCAAGAAGAAGGTCGTGTAGGGGAATCTCCAATCCAACCGGAACTCCCAGCTTATACAGGAGAAGTAACAGCCAAGGGCACTCAAGAAGAAGGTCATGTAGGGGAATCTCCAATCCAACCGGAACTCCCAGCTTATAAAGATGAAGTAACAGCTAAAGGTACTCAGGAAGAAGGACACGACGGTGAGGCTCCAGTCCAACCTGAGACTCCAGCTTTTACAGGCGAAGTAAGTGCCAAGGGCACTCAGGAAGAAGGTCATGTAGGCGAGGCCCCAGTGCAGCCTGAGACTCCAGCTTTTACAGGAGAAGTAAGTGCCAAGGGTACTCAGGAAGAAGGTCATGTAGGCGAGACCCTAGTCCAACCAGAATTACCAGCCTATACAGGAGAAGTAACAGCCAAAGGCACTCAAGAAGAAGGTCATGTCGGGGAATCTCCAATCCAACCAGAACTCCCAACCTATACAGGAGAAGTAACAACCAAGGGTACTCAGGAAGAAGGTCATGTAGGCGAGGCCCCAGTCCAACCGGGATTACCAGCCTATACAGATGAAGTAACAGCTAAAGGGACTCAGGAAGAGGGACACGAAGGTGAACCCCTCATTCAACCGAGCTTGCCAGAATACAATGTGACTGAGTCAACTGTGACTGAAACAGAAACTGTTACAATTCCATATTCTACAGAATACCTATCGGATTCTAATCGCTATACAGACGAAGAAAGTGTTGTTCAAAAGGGTGAAGCTGGTAGTCAACTCATACATCGTGTCTACAAAACTGTAGATGGGGAGAAAGTTGGCGAAGCTATCAGCACTAGTACGGAAGTTGTTAAAGCTCCTCTAGCTGAAAAAATCAGTCGTGGAACCAAACCAATTGAAGGCCAAACCGAAGAAGTTTCTGTTGAAGAAGTTCCTTTTAAAACGATAACGGAACAAGATTCTAGTCTACTCAAGGGTACTGAAACAGTTGCTCAGGTAGGTAAGAATGGTAAGAAGAGAATTACCAAAGTCTACAAGACTATAAAGGGTGTGAAAACTGCAGATGCACCTACTGTTTCAGAAGAAATTGTTGAACAGGCACAAGACCACATTATCAAAAAAGGTACTAAGGAATTAGAAAAACCTACTCTAACATTAACTAAAGTTGATACAGAAGAATTGAATCGAAGTGCAAATGCAACTTATAGCCTTAAAAAACCAGATGGAGTGACTATCAAGTCTATTCAAGCAGTGTTGAAAAAAGGCGATCAAGTTATTAAGACATTTGCTATTTCAGAGTCAAATCTTGCGACAGTTTTAGCTGATTTAGATTATTACAAGGATTATACACTTGCAACGACTATGGTGTATGATCGTGGTAATGGTGACGAGGAAGAAATTCTTAAGGAAGAACCATTGAGAATCGACCTTAAAAAAGTTGAAGTCAAAAATATTAAGGAAACAAGCTTAATCAGTGTGGATGACCAAGGTAATGAGACCGATAGTAGTCTCTTGTCCGAGAAACCATCGAATGTTAAGCCTTACTACTTAAAAGTTACGACTTACGATAACAAGGTTACGAAACTAGCTGTTGATAAAATCGAAGAAGTTACTGTAGATGGAAATAAACTTTACAAAGTAACTGCTAAAGCACCTGATTTGATTCAACGTACTGCAGAAAATCGTTTCACTGAAGAGTATGTACACTATTTGCCTAAGCCAAAAGCTCATGAAGGTGATGTGTACTACGACTTTAATGAACTTGTAAAAGCTATGCAAGCGAATCCTACTGGTACCTTTAAGCTTGGTAGCAATATGAATGCTAATAATGTACCACCGGCTGGCAAATCTTATGTAACCAATGCCTTTAAAGGTTCATTGGGAAGTACTGATGGTAACAAATTTGCTATTCATAATATCACTAGACCATTATTTGGAAACATTGAAGGTGGTTCTGTTAAGGATCTCTTACTAGAAAATGTCAATATTGATATGCCTGGAGTTGATCGAGTAGCTCCAATCGCCAATGTTATCAAAAACAATGCAACTATTGAAAATGTCAAAGTAACCGGAAGTGTTGTAGGTAACAATGATGTAGCTGGTATTATCAATAAAATTGATGGTAGTGGAAAAGTAAGTAATGTCGCCTTTATCGGTAAACTTCACGCTGCTGGCAATAGAGGAGGCTATTTAGCTGGTATTCTTGGTGAAAACTGGAAGGGTGTTGTTGAGAAAGCATACGTTGATGCTGAGATCACTGGTAATAAAGCAAAAGCTGCAGGACTAGTCTATTCATCTCAAAATGGTGCTAATAACTACACGGTCGGTAAAGAAGGGGTCCTAAGAAATTCAGTTGCTAAAGGTTCTATCGAACTGAAAGAAGCTGTTCAGTCTGGTGGATTGCTGGGTACTAACTGGGCCTTAGGTACTATTGAAGACAACATCACTATGATGAAAGTCAAAACAGGTGAGATGGTGTTTGGTCACTCAGATATTGATGCTGACGACTACTTCACCTATTCAAGAACCAAACGTAATTATAGTGTTGATGGCGTGAGTGAAGGTAAAAAATCCTTTAACAATTCCCGTAAAATCCCTAGCATCTCACTGGCAGAAGCCGAGAAGAAAATTGAAGCAATGGGAATCACTGCTGATAAATTTACCAGCAGCAAACCTATTGAAGACAAGCTTAATAACAGTCTAAACAAAGATGATCAGTATAAAGCAATTGATAGTTATGATGCAACTCGTGAGCTAGCTTACCGTAATATTGCAAAACTTCAACCTTTCTATAATAAAGAGTGGATCGTAGACCAAGGTAATAAATTAGCTGCAGGAAGTCCTCTCTTGACTAAAGAAGTATTGTCTGTAACTGCTATGAAAGGCAATACCTTTGTGACGGAATTGGCTGATGTTGATCATATTATGATTCACTATGCAGATAAGACAAAAGATATCTTTACCATCTCACCTAAAGATTCAAAAGTGAAACAAGTGAAAGAGTACGGTATTGCAGAACTCGGTGAAGTTGTCTACACTCCAAACATGGTTGACAAAGACCGTAGTGATCTCATCAATGCTATTGTTGAAAAATTAAGTCCTGTGGAATTACAATCTGACCCAATCTACACGCACCTTGGTAGAACTGGTCCTAACAAAGTAAATGCGATTAAGAACCTTTACCTCGAAGAAACCTTCAAAGAAGTCAAGGATAATCTGGCGAAATTTGTGAAACAGTTGCTTGAAAATGAAGATCATCAATTAAACACAGATGAAGCTGCTAAACGTGCCTTGATCAAGAAGATTGATGACAACAAGGCTGCTGTTCTTCTTGGTTTGTCTTACCTCAATCGTTACTACGGAGTTAAGTTTGATAATTTCAATATCAAGCAACTCATGTTGTTCAAACCAGACTTCTATGGTAAAAATGTAAGTGTGTTAGACTTCTTGATTCAGATTGGTTCTAAAGAAAGTAACATTAAGGTGATAGAACTTTAGAAGCTTATCGCGAAGCTATCGGTGGAGTTATCGGTATCAGCGAGTTAAATAGTTTCTTAGACTATAATATGCGTCTATTCACAAATGATACAAACTTGAATGATTGGTTTATAAAAGCAACTAAAGATAATGTCTATATCGTGGAACCAAAAACAACAAATCCTGATTTTGCTGATAAGAAATATAGAGCTTACGAAGGCTTGAACAACGACATGCATGGCAAGATGATTTTACCACTCTTGAACTTAAAAGATGCCCATATGTTCTTGATTTCAACATATAATACCATGGCCTACAGTTCATTTGAAAAATATGGTAAGAACACTGAAGCAGAGCGTAATGCCTTCAAAGCTGAAATTGATAAGGTTGCAAAAGGGCAACAGAATTATCTAGACTTCTGGTCACGTCTATCGTTAGATAAAGTACGTAATAAACTTCTTAAGAGCAATAACATGGTACCAACACCAGTTTTAGATAACCAAAATTACAAGGATATCAGCACAGACCGTTACGGACATACAAACAGTGGTAAAGATGTGGCACCTATCCGTGAATTGTATGGACCTACAGACCGTTACCATGCGACTGATTGGCGTATGGGAGCTGTTGCTCGCGTTTATGCGAATCCATATAAGGATGATTCTGTCTTCTTTATGGTGACGGACATGATTAGTGATTTTGGGGTATCTGCCTTTACTCATGAAACGACTCACGTAAATGACCGAATGGTTTACCTAGGTGGCTCAAGACACCGTGAAGGAACAGATCTTGAAGCATTTGCTCAAGGGATGTTACAAACTCCGTCAGTATCAAATCCAAATGGTGAGTACAAAGCCCTAGGTCTCAACATGGCTTATGAACGTCCAAACGATGGAAATCAATGGTATAACACTAATCCAAATGACCTTAAATCACGTGACGAAATTGATCGTTACATGAAGGGCTATAATGACACCCTCATGCTTCTAGATTATCTTGAAGGAGAAGCTGTCCTCAATAAAGCAAATCAAGATTTAAACAATGCTTGGTTCAAGAAAGTAGACAAACAGTACCGAGGAAATAACACCAAGAACCAATTCGACAAGGTTCGACCTTTAAGTGATGAGGAAAAAGCTATTCCTTTACGCACAGTAGATGACTTAATTACGAACAACTTCATGACCAACCGTGGTCCAGGTAATAGAGTTTATAATCCATCTGACTTTGATTCTGCTTATGTGAATGTTCCAATGATGACTGGTATCTATGGTGGTAATACAAGTGAAGGTGCTCCTGGAGCTATGTCATTCAAACATAATACTTTTAGAATCTGGGGTTACTATGGCTACGAAAAAGGCTTCCTAAACTATGCTTCTAACATGCTAAAAGCTGAATCTAAAAAAGCTGGTAAAGATACTCTAGGTGATGACTTCATCATTAACAAGATTTCTGAAGGAAAATTCAACAATCTTGAAGAATGGAAGAAAGCTTACTTCAATGAAGTTGTAACAAGTGCCAAAAATGGAATTCAGTCTATTGAAATAGATGGTAAAACATACAATAGTTATGAAGACTTGAAACGAGCATTTGCTGAAGCAGTTGATAAAGATAAGACCACTCTAAGTAAGGGCTCTGTCAAATTTGATAACACCGTATCACTTAAAGAAAAACTCTTTAAGAAACTTCTTCAACAAACAGATAGCTTTAAAACTTCTATCTTTAAATAATCAATTGACTCTCACCGGCTAAGCAGGTGGGAGTTTTTTGTGTCCCAAAAGATGCCTTATTTTCCAAACAGATTTTAAGTATTTTTAGGATGGTAGGTATATAATGGAGCTATAATACAATATCTATATTCATATGATGAGCGAGAAAGGTGATGAAAATGAAAAAATGGCAAGTAACTGTATTGGTCTGTGCTAGTCTGGTCTGTCTATCGGCTTGTAACAATCAGACGACGAGCGAAAATGGAGACAAACAAGCGCAAGTTAGCTCTCAAACTGCAAAAAAAGGAGAAGAAGTTCCAGATTTTGAGCTTACGGGAGTTGATGGTAAAACGTATCGTCTATCAGATTACAAAGGCAAAAAAGTCTATCTCAAATTTTGGGCATCTTGGTGCTCTATTTGTCTAGCCAGCCTCCCTGATACCGATGAACTGGCAAAAGAAGCTGGCGATGACTATGTCATCTTGACAGTGGTTTCTCCTGGTCAAAAAGGGGAACAAGCAGAAGAAGCCTTTAAAAAATGGTATCAAGGGTCGGACTATAAAAATTTCCCCGTACTTCTTGACCCTTCGGGACAACTTTTAGCGAGTTACGGAGTCCGTTCTTATCCGACTCAGGCCTTTATTGATAAAGAAGGAAAACTAGTCAAGACTCAACCAGGCTTTATGGACAAGAAAACTATTCTAGAGACCTTAAATAGCATGAATTAGAGGTTGATCATGAATGATAAATTAAAAATAATCGTATTGATTGGAATCATTATTTTCCTTATCCTAGGACTTTTATTTCTTTTGGAAAAAAGAAGCACAAGCTACACTGATACTTCTCAAATCGAGAAGGCAGCAGTTAGCCAAGGGCAAAAAGTCACGAAAAAAACTGAGCCAAGTAAAGATGCTGACTTACATGATATCTATCTAGCTGGAGGTTGTTTCTGGGGAGTCGAAGAGTATTTTTCAAGGGTGGCTGGTGTGACAGATGCTGTTTCTGGCTATGCCAACGGTCGAGGAGAAACAACCCAGTATGAATTGATCGGCCAAACAGGCCATGCTGAGACTGTTCATGTGACCTACGATGCCAATCAAATTTCTCTAAAAGAAATCTTGCTCCATTATTTCCGCATTATCAATCCAATCAGTAAAAATAAGCAGGGAAATGATGTGGGGACTCAGTACAGAACAGGAGTCTACTATAAGGACGAGCATGACCTAGAAGTCATCAATCAAGTTTTTGAACAAGTTGCTAAGAAGTATGACAAGTCTCTAGCGGTTGAAAAGGAAGCCTTATCTAATTTTATCGTGGCTGAGGACTACCACCAAGACTATCTCCAGAAAAATCCTAATGGATATTGCCATATCAATGTCAATCAAGCAGTCTATCCTGTTATTGATTCGAGTAAATATCCAAAACCGAGTGACGATGAATTGAAAAAACTCCTATCACCAGAGGAGTATGCAGTGACTCAAAACAGTCAAACAGAACGAGCCTTTTCAAATCGTTACTGGGATAAATTTGAAGCAGGAATTTATGTGGATGTAGCAACTGGAGAACCTCTCTTTTCTTCGAAAGATAAATTTGAATCGGGTTGTGGTTGGCCAAGTTTTACCCAGCCTATCAGTCCAGATGTTGCGACCTACAAGGAAGACAAGTCTTATAATATGGTCAGAACAGAAGTCAGAAGTAGAACTGGTGATTCCCACTTAGGACATGTCTTTACAGACGGGCCTCAGGACAAGGGGGGACTTCGCTATTGTATTAACAGCCTGTCTATCCGTTTTATTCCTAAGGATCAAATGGAAGAAAAGGGATATGGTTATTTGTTAGATTATGTTGAGTGAACGTGATATTCTTAAAAAGAGTTTACTAAAAATGTTTTAGATTCATATTTGTTTTTTTTAGAAGTGTTGACTTTAATATTTGGAGTCTAATTGCTCTTAAATAAAGATATTTTTTTAAATAAAAGAAAAATTATCAAAAAAACGATAAAAAAAGTGTTGCATTTCAAAAATTATGCTATACTATACATATCGATAAACAATAATAAGTTTTCGATTAGTAACAAAAAGAGCTCATTTGTTACTAAAACTAAAAATATTTTATAAAAGAGGAAATCATCATGAAAAAAACTACATCAACTAAAATCGTAAACTTTAGTAAATCAATTGTTACACTAGGCTCTAATTTCGGAATCTTTACCCTCAGTTTCTTTAGTATCGCTTCCTTAGTTCTTCTCCTTGGTCAATTTGATATCAGCCAACTAATGCCTGAAGGTGGAGAGGTAACAATGTCAGGCTACGAAGCGTGGGGAGGGGTTAATGCTTTTGTTCTAACCTTTGTTGCTGGTAATACACTTCTGACTTATGGCCTTATCAAATTAAAACAGTTTGCTAAGGACTTTAAAGAAAGCGATCTTTTTGAACAAACAACTATTTCATTCTTGAAAAAGGGTGCAGTTTTAATGACACTTGTAGGAGCAATCCAAGGTATTACAGAACTTATTATTAACCCAGCTCATATTATTTTTAACTTCTCGATTGCAGCATTTTTGTTTATTGCTAGTATAGTACTTACTTCTATTAAAAATCAATTTTCAGATAAAGTAGCATAATACATGTACGTAACACTTACTAATATTGTATAATATAGTAGAGATTAGAAACGAGGTTTTGAAATTAATGTCTAAGAAAAATTCCTACTTACCATTTGCTTTAGGTTTTATTAATATCCTACTTTTTATCTTGGGAGTATCTTTAGTTATATCCATCCTTTTAACAGTTTTCAATGTAACTGAGATTAGCCTATTTAACCTTGGGACTATTTCCTTAAAACCTGATATGGTGAATACTTCAATACTAGTGAGTGCTTTGTCCTTTATCAATAGCTTTATCATTCTGTTTGTACTATTCTGTGTTAGACAGTTCTTCCAAAATATTATTCATGAACAGATTTTTACAGTTCATAATGTCAAACTTGCTAATCGTATTTCTCTATCACTTTTTCTTGCTTCATTTCTTGGAGATGGTATTTTGACACTCAATGGTTATTCATTTCTAAATATAACTTTCATAGTTACTGCTCTCGTTGTTTGGACAATTGGTAAAGTCCTTGAAAAAGCAAACGAAATTGCAGAAGAAAATGAGTTTACAATTTAGAGAAAGGAGACTATCCTATGATTGTTATTAATCTAGATGTCGAATTAGCAAAGAAAAAAATGCGTTCAGGAGATTTAGCAGAACGTGTAGGTATTACTCCTGCAAATCTTTCAATACTGAAAACAGGTAAGGCCAAAGCTATACGTTTTTCAACGCTAGAAGCCATTTGTAAAGAACTTGGGTGCCAACCTGGGGATATATTGGAATATGTGCCAGATTAAAAAGTGGTTCAGCATAAGCTGAACCTTTTTTCATTCAAAAAATGATTAATTTGTCTAGAAAAAATTTTGTAAAAAAATCAATAAAATATTATAATAAGATTATAAAAAAACGGAGCGAAGGAGATGTCTTTTAGGACAAGAACAAAGCTGATATGGAAGATAGAAAAAAGCTACAAAAATTTGCCATTCGCAAACTGAGCATGGGAGTGGGATCGGTATTGATTGGACTTGCCTTCATTGGGGGAATACTTGAACCAAAACTGGTTCAGGCTGATGAAACCAAGCAAGTTTCCTTTCACTATTTGGCAGAATCGGAGTTGACAGCTACTGAACGCGAACTCATTCACCATGAATTGCCACAAGAACTGAGCCAAGAGAGTTATTATCTAGTTTATCGCAAGCAGGGACAAGCCGTTTTACCTCAAACAGGAACTGTCACCTTCCCCTTGGCTGGTGTAGGTCTTTTGACCGCTAGTTTGGTGGTTTTCCTATTTTCTAAGAAAAAGCCTTCAAAGATAGTTGGAGTGTTATTGATTGCTTCGGTGGGTAATAGTTTATTGTTACCTTATCAAGTATTTGCTTTTGAACACAAGGACTTGATATCTTATGATCAGACTAAAACCCTTGTATCTGCAGATGGTTTATATCAAGGGATTATAGACATTAAAGGCTATGACTATGTCGGCTATTTACTAGAGTCGGATTTAAGAGAAAGAGGCCAAGAGCTAACATCTAGTGCGAGTACAGAAATTCCTGCAAAACCAGTAAATCAAGCAGCTATTCATGAAATTCCTGAATTTACTGGCGACGTATCTGGCGAATCCTTGGTTGAGCCAACAAAACCAACATTTGAAGGTGGGATCAATGGAGAAAGTACTGTAGCTCAAGCCTTACCAGAGTATACACCAGAATTTAGTAGCCAAAGTGGTCTCCCAGAAGTCCATGACAAACCCGAATTTACAGGTGGAGTTAATGGTGAATCACTTGTTGAGCCAACAAAACCAAGATTTGAAGGTGGGGTCAATGGAGAAAGTACCGTAGCTGAAGCCTTGCCAGAGTATACACCAGAATTTAGTAGTCAAAGTGGCCTACCAGAAGTTCATGACAAACCCGAATTTACAGGTGGGGTATCAGGCGAATTCTTGGTTGAGCCGTCTAAACCAATATTTGAGGGTGGAGTCAATGGCCTAGGTACAGTAGCTGAAGCCTTGCCAGAGTATACACCAGAATTTAGTAGTCAAAGTGGCATCCCGGAAGTCCATGAAAAAGCCGAATTTACAGGTGGGGTATCAGGCGAATCCTTGGTTGAGCCAACAAAACCAACATTTGAAGGCGGAGTCAATGGCCCAGGTACAGTAGCTGAAGCCTTACCAGAGTATACACCAGAATTTAGTAGCCAAAGTGGCGTCCCAGAAGTTCATGACAAATCAGACTTTACAGGTGGGATATCAGGCGAATCCTTGGTTGAGCCAACAAAACCAATATTTGAAGGAGGAGTCAATGGCCTAGGTACAGTAGCTGAAGCCTTACCAGAGTATACACCAGAATTTAGCAGTCAAAGTGGCCGACCAGAAGTTCATGATAAATCAGACTTTACAGGTGGGGTATCAGGCGAATCCTTGGTTGAGCCAACAAAACCAACATTTGAGGGTGGGGTCAATGGTCAAGGAGCAATAGCTGAAGCCTTGCCAGAGTATGAAGGAGGCGCAGTTCCAGTTGATACTCTGAAACAGGAACGCCCAGACTTTACAGGTGGCGTATCCGGCGAATCCTTGGTTGAGCCAACAAAACCAACATTTGAAGGCGGCGTCAATGGTCAAGGAGCAGTATCCGAAGCCTTACCAGAGTATGAAGGTGGTGCAGTTCCAGTTGATACTCTGAAACAGGAACTCCCTAGCTATAGTGGTGGTGTGAATGCTACTGAAGCGCTAGTTTTAGATGCAAAACCGACTTTACATATTGAAGTCCGAAAAGAGTTGATCCTTAAACAAACTAGGGAAAAGATTGATCCAGACATGCTTGTCGGTGAAACAAGAATCGAGCAAGTCGGTCAAGATGGTGAGAAAGAGATTGTTACCAGCTATGAGGAAAAAGATGGGAAACGTATCTCAGAGCTGAAAGAAACAACACGGATTTTAACAGAAGCTAAAGATCAGGTTATCATCCGTGGCAGTAAGGAAAAAGAAGAAATTAAACCTGAACCTGTCCTAACTCTTTCAAATATTACTGGAAATTCGATGGGGCGTTCAGCTCGCTTAAGTTATAACTTGGAGAAGGCAGATGGCGTGACCGTTTCAAAAATCAGTGCTACCATTAAAGCTAATGGGCTAGAGGATCAGACTCTTGACTTGACGAGTGATCAGCTGGAAGCAACAGTTGATAATCTGAAACTTTATACGGATTACACCATTTCTACAAGGATGATCTTTAATCGTGGTAAGGGTGAAGAGAGCACTCTACTTGAGGACCAAAAGCTTCGTTTAGAACTTAAAAAGCTGGAAATAAAAGATATCAAGGAAACAAGCCTTGTTAAGGTTGAAAATGGCAAAGAGTCTGTGATTCAGCACTTGACAGAAGTACCAAGGAATTTGGAAGACTACTACCTCAAGATTAGTTCAGAGAGCCATAAGACCAGCCGTTTAGCCATCAAGTCTATTCAAACTGAGAGAGTAAACGGAAAAGAGTACTACAAGGTAACTGCTGAAGCAACTGACTTGATTCAACGCAATGCTCAGAAAACCTTTGAGGGAGGCTATAGCTACTACCTGGCTAAGTCAAGAACTGAATCTTCTGCTATCTCTGGTGTAAAGGAATACGCTTATCAGAATATTCAAGATTATGATAGTCGCCATGATCAAGCATATCGCAACCTTGAAAAATTGCAACCTTTCTACAATAAAGAATGGATCGTTAATCAAGGCAACAAGCTGGATCTTGATCACAATCTAGCCAAGAAAGAGGTAGTCTCTGTTATTGCTATGAAGGGACAAGATTTTGTGACGGACCTGTCAGTGGCAGACCATATCATGGTTCATTATGCAGACAAGACCAAGGAGGTATTTGCAATCACCTCGCAAAATTCTGGCTTGACTGCCATCAAGGAATACAAGATTGCTGACTTGGATCTGCTGTATACTCCAGATATGCTGGTTAAGGACCGTTCAGCCCTGGTCAAGGACTTGACCTCTATCTTGAAAACAGTGGACTTACAATCGGATGGAGTTTATCGAATCCTAGATGATCAAACTACTAGCCTTGATAAAAAGGTTGAGGCAGTGAAGAATTGGTATCTAGAAGAAAGCTTTGCAGAAGTCAAAGCGCAGCTGGGAAGCCTGGTTGATAAGTTACTTACAAATCTAGACTACCAGTGGAACGATTCACCCGCTAGAACTGCTGCCTTGAAGAAAAAAGTTCAGGATCAAAAGTCAGCTATCATGCTTGGTCTGGCTTATCTCAATCGCTATTACGGTATCCGATTTGCGGATTATAACCTGAAAGAACTCATGCTTTTTAAACCAGATTTTTATGGCCAAAATGTGGATGTCTTAGATCGGTTGATTGAACTTGGTTCAAGAGAAAGTAACCTAAAAGGCGACCAGACTCATGAAACCTTTGCTAGAGTTCTATCCAAGGATACAAAATCTGAAGATTTACATGCCTTCTTAGACTACAACAGACAGTTGTTGACGACTGACAAGGATATGAATGACTGGTTTGTGAATGCCACCAAGGGCCATGTCTACATAGCAGAGCGAGCTTCGAAGAATCAAGAAATTGCAAATCGCAAGCATCGGGCTTATGACAATCTTAATAACTGGCTGCATCGCAATATGATTCTGCCTTTGTTGAATGTCAAGAAGGCACAGATGTTCCTGATTTCCAACTACAATACCATTACTTTCGGATCGGCTGATAAATCTGGCAAAACCATAGACCGGATGAAAGCTGACATTGATCTAGTAGCGGACCGTCAGTTGACTTACTTGGACTTCTGGTATCGACTTGCTACTGATGAAGTTAAAGACCGTATGGTTAAGAGTGACTTTAATGTAGCTACACCCGTTTGGGAAGGCTATCGCGTTGATGGACGTGGCTGGGTAGAGCGTTATGGACATACTAGTGGTATGGAAGATTACGCGCCAATTCGTGAGGTATTTGGACCAGCAGGTCGCTACTATAAAGACAATAAGCTAGGAGCTTATGCCTCTATCTATCCAAAGATAAATGCCAGAGATGCTGTTCACTTTGTGGAAATCGATATGATGAGTGAGTATGGCTTGTCTGTCTACACCCATGAGACAACTCACGTCAACGATCGCATTGTCTATCTGGGTGGCTACAAACATCGTGAAGGAACCTATGTAGAAGCCTATGCTCAGGGCATGCTCCAGTCACCGGCTGAGGAAGGGCATCAAGGTGAGTATGGTGCTCTTGGTCTCAACATGGCTTACATGCGACCAAATGATGGGGATCAATGGTACAATCCAGATCCAACCAAGTTGCAAACACGCCAGCAGATTGACCACTACATGAAGGGGTATAACGAGGCCTTGATGCTTCTAGATTATCTGGAAGGAGAACGAGTTCTTGCTAAGAATGATCTTGCTTTGAAGAAGGCTTGGTTTAGCAAGATGACCAAGCAAATGCGCTATCAGGACCAGGATAATAAACTCCTTGCTCCTAACCAGTGGGACCATGTCCGTCCATTGACAGATGAGGAAGCCAAGACTCAGCTAAATTCTGTGGACGACTTAATCAAACATAACATCATCACCAATAGGCATTACCAAGGAACTTACCGACCAGAAGAACTCAAGACAGCTTATGTCAATGTCAAGATGGTGGATGCTATCTATGGTGGAAATACAAGTCAGGGGGCTCCAGGAGCCATTTCCTTCAAGCATAATGCCTTCCGTATGTGGGGTTATTATGGCTACGAAAATGGTTTCCTAGGTTATGCTTCTAATAAGTACAAGGATGAGGCGTTAAGCGAGGGACGTGACACCCTTGGAGATGATTTCATCATCCAGAAGGTTTCGAAAGGCAAGTTCCAGAACTTGGAAGAATGGAAGAAGGCTTGGTTTGACGCTATTATTGCCAAGGCAAAACGAGGAATCCATAGTTTTGAAATTGATGGTCAGCAAATTGATTCTTATGAGAAATTGCAAGATTTGTTTGAGCAAGCAGTAGAAACGGATTACCGAAACTTCAAGTATGGCGGCTCAGTTGCCAATTATACAGTAGCTTTGAAGAAAAAAGTCTTCCAAAAACTATTGCAGGTGACAGATGCCTTTTCATCCGAACTCTTTCCCAAAGGATAGATAAAAAGTCGGAGTGATAAAAGAGAATGCTATGTTCAGATTTTCTTAGAAAGTGACATCTTCTTTAACATTCTCAAAGAATAAAGTTGCCAGATCTCCTGTTTGGGGTCTGGCTTTTATGGTATACTTAGGATATGCATAGAAAAACAGTGATTGATTTTAGGGCTTTGGGCGAGCGATACACCTTTACCCAGCCTATTAAAGAGTTAAAAACCAGAGATTTAGCAGAAGTGGCAGACTTATTAGCTCAAGTGGAAAACTATCAAGAGCAAGGCTATTATGTGGTAGGTTATGTTAGTTATGAGGCTGCGCCTGCTTTTGAGGAGAAGTTGGCAGTTCACGAGGGTCCCTTACTAGGAGAATATTTGCTTTACTTTACTGTTCATGATAGCGTAGAAACATCCCCTATTCCTCTGACTTATGAGGAGGTGGATTTGCCATCAAACTGGCAGGAAGTAACATCTGCTGAGGACTATGAAATGGCGATTACGCAAATTCACCATCATTTAAGACAAGGAGATACCTATCAGGTCAATTATACTGTCCAACTCAAGCAGGAGTTGTCTACCAATCCTTTTGCTATCTATAATCGTATGGTGGTGGAGCAGGAAGCGGGATATAATGCTTACGTAGAGCATGATGATATGGCAGTGATTTCCATGAGTCCAGAACTCTTTTTTTGAGCAAAATGGTCGTGAGTTGACGACTCGTCCTATGAAGGGGACGACTAAACGTGGCTTGAACGACCATGACGACTTGCAAGAGGCCACTTGGTTGAAGCAGGACCCCAAAAATCGCTCAGAAAATATGATGATAGTGGACCTCTTGCGCAATGATATGAACCGCCTGTCTGAGGTGGGAAGTGAGCATGTGGAGCGTTTATGCCAGGTAGAACAGTATTCAACGGTTTGGCAGATGACTTCGACCATCAAGAGTCAGTTACGACCGGATGCTGACCTAGTTGAAATTTTCCGATCGCTCTTTCCATGTGGCTCCATCACAGGAGCTCCCAAGATAGCGACTATGGAAATTATCAAGAACTTGGAACCACAAGCGCGTGGAGTTTACTGTGGAACTGTTGGTCTCCTACTTCCAAATGGCCGACGGATTTTCAATGTGGCTATTCGAACCATTCAACTGCATCGAGGGCAAGCCATCTATGGTGTCGGAGGTGGCATCACTTGGGATAGTACTTGGGAGTCAGAATACCGTGAAGTCCAGCAAAAAGCAGCTGTTCTTTACCGAAAACAGCCTCGTTTTCAATTGATTACGACAGGTAAAATCAGCCAGAAAATCTTGCTCTTTAAAAATCAACATTTAGAAAGACTACAAAAGGCTAGTCGTTATTTTGCCTTTCCTTTTAATGCAGAAGGCTTGAGACAAAAGATAGAGGAAGAGTGCCAAGGTTGTGACTTCCATCAAGACTACCGTTTGCGAATCAGTCTCAGCAAGTCTGGAGAAATAGAAATTGATCGACAAGTATTGACACCGCTTAGCCCTAGTTTCTGTCAGGCTAAACTTTGTCTGCAAGAAGCTGACTTGGAACAGGCCTTTACCTACTTTAAGACGACACACCGACCACATTTGACAACGGGAGAGCAGGAAATTATCTATCACACTGCTGCTGGAAAATTGCTAGAAACCTCTATTGGGAATCTGGTCTTAAAAATGAATAGCAAGTTCTATACCCCACCTAGCACTCTTGCTATTTACCAGGGATTTATCGTCAACACTTGCTTGAGAGCAGGCAGGTGGAAGAGAAGGTCTTAACCATAGGAGATTTGAAACAGGCAGAAGCCATCTATGCTTGTAATGCAGTAAGGGGCTTGTATGAGTTGAGTTTGGCATGATTATTTCATAGAAAAATTTACTTTAGAAAATATGATTTAAAATCATGAAACCCTTTGCCTAGTCAAAGGGTTTTTGGTATACTATTCCTGTAGGTATTTTAAAAAGATTGAAAATATAAAGGAGAAAAAGATGAGTCAAAAGATTATTGGGATTGACCTTGGTGGAACTTCTGTCAAGTTTGCAATTTTAACTCAAGAAGGAGAAATTCAAGAAAAATGGTCTATTAAGACTAACATTTTGGATGAAGGAAGCCATATCGTAGACGATATGATTGAATCTATTCAACATCGTTTTGAATTGCTTGGATTGGCTGCGACAGACTTCCGTGGAATTGGTATGGGTTCACCTGGTGTGGTTGACCGTGAAAAGGGAACTGTTATCGGAGCCTATAACCTCAACTGGAAAACTCTTCAACCAATCAAAGAAAAGATGGAAAAAGCCTTGGGTATTCCATTCTTTATCGACAATGACGCTAATGTAGCTGCTCTTGGTGAGCGTTGGATGGGCGCTGGTGATAACCAACCAGACGTTGTCTTTATGACACTTGGTACAGGTGTTGGTGGCGGTATCGTGGCAGAAGGTAAATTGCTTCATGGTGTTGCTGGTGCTGCTGGTGAGCTTGGTCACATCACTGTTGACTTTGACCAACCAATCCCATGTACTTGTGGTAAAAAAGGCTGTCTTGAGACAGTAGCTTCAGCAACAGGTATTGTCAACTTGACTCGTCGTTATGCAGATGAGTATGAAGGTGATGCAGAGTTGAAACGCTTGATTGACGACGGTGAAGAAGTAACTGCTAAAACTGTCTTTGACTTGGCAAAAGAAGGGGACGATCTTGCCTTGATCGTTTACCGTAACTTCTCACGTTACTTGGGTATTGCATGTGCCAACATCGGTTCTATACTAAATCCATCAACGATTGTTATCGGTGGTGGAGTTTCGGCTGCCGGAGAATTCCTTCTTCAAGGCGTGCAAAAAGTTTATGATGAAAATACCTTCCCACAAGTTCGTACAACAACGAAATTAGCTCTTGCGACTCTAGGAAATGATGCTGGAGTTATCGGAGCAGCATCTCTTGTATTGCAATAAAGCACATGAATCAAGAGCTTGGTTATTGATCAAGCTCTTTTTAAGTTGAAGTTGTTAGAATAAAGTAATAACTCAATAATGATAGGAGGAGTTTGGATGAATACTACAGAACAATCCATGGTTGATTTAGCCTTGTCTATTGCTAGGCAAGCTCATGAAGGGCAACTGGATAAGGCAGGAGTAGATTATATAGAACATCCAATCTATGTAGCAAGCCAAGTTGATACTGAAGAAGAAAAAGCAGTGGCTCTGCTACATGATGTTATAGAGGATAGTCCTGTTTCAGCTGAAGAACTATTACAAGCTGGTTTACCAGAAACAGTAGTTACTGCTGTTCAGGTTTTGACAAAGAAAAAGGAGCAAGATTATCAAACATATCTGGAAACTGTGAAGAAAAATCCTCTTGCAAGAGTAGTAAAATTAGCTGATCTAAAACATAATTCAGATTTATCGAGATTGTCTTCTATTACTGAAAAGGATAGGGAAAGATTGAAGAAATATAAAAAAGCTATTGATTTTCTGAGTAGGTAGAAAAAACCTTTTTATGCTATACTAGTTAAGACAATAATTGAGGAGAGAGTAAATGACAAAAGCAGATAAGATTTTTAAAGAAAATATTGAGCGAATTCTCAATGAAGGAGTCTTTTCAGAACAAGCTCGTCCCAAGTATAAGGACGGAACAGTAGCTAACTCCAAGTACATTACAGGTGCTTTTGCTGAGTATGATTTGTCAAAGGGTGAATTTCCCATCACGACCTTGCGTCCAATTGCTATCAAATCAGCTATCAAAGAAGTTCTTTGGATTTATCAAGATCAGACAAATAGCCTAAAAGTTCTCAATGACAAGTACAATGTTCACTACTGGAATGACTGGGAAGTAGGAGATACAGGGACAATCGGTGAGCGTTACGGGGCTGTTGTTAAGAAGCATGACATCATTAACAAGATTCTCAAACAGTTAGAAGCCAATCCTTGGAACCGTCGCAATATCATCTCTCTCTGGGATTACCAAGCTTTTGAGGAAACAGACGGCCTTCTTCCATGTGCTTTCCAGACCATGTTTGATGTCCGTCGTGTAGATGGGGACATCTATCTGGATGCAACCTTGACCCAGCGTTCTAACGATATGCTGGTAGCTCATCACATCAATGCCATGCAGTATGTGGCGCTTCAAATGATGATTGCTAAACATTTTGGCTGGAAGGTTGGGAAATTCTTCTACTTTATCAATAACCTTCACATCTATGATAATCAATTTGAACAAGCTCAAGAATTGCTCCGTCGTGAGCCTTCAAATTGCCAACCACGTTTGGTCTTGAATGTACCAGACAAGACTAATTTCTTTGATATTAAAGCAGAGGATTTTGAGCTGGTTGATTATGATCCAGTGAAACCGCAGTTGAAGTTTGATTTGGCTATTTAAGAACATAAAAAGAAGTTGGAAATTCCAACTTCTTTTTGTTTATTAGCGTGATACGCGACGGCGAGCTGCTTTTTTACGGTTTTCTTCGATGAAAGCTGCTTTTTGTTCTTCTGGTTCAATCACTTTCTTTTTGAATGCGTATACTGCACCTGCAACAGCAGCAACAGTTCCTGCAACACCTGTTACGAGACCTTTAGCAAATCCTTTAGCCATGAGTCTTCCTCCTTTTATTTATAAATCAGACGGAAATAGCTTAAGATATAGCATTTTTCTGCCTGTCTATTTTGTGATATAATAATAGTAACGAAAAAATGGGAATTTTTCAAGGAAAAACGATGAAAAGCAAAATAATTGTGATTGTTGGCCCAACAGCTGTTGGAAAGACTGCCCTAGCCATTGAAGTTGCTCAGCGATTCAATGGTGAAGTAGTCAGTGGGGATAGCCAACAAGTGTACCGAGGACTGGATATTGGAACAGCCAAGGCAAGTCCGGAGGAGCAGGCAACTGTCCCTCATCATTTGATTGATGTGAGAGATGTAACCGAGTCTTACTCGGCTTTTGATTTTGTTTCAGAAGCAAAGGCAGCCATTGAGGATATTCAAAGTCGCGGTAAACTTGCTATTATTGCTGGTGGGACAGGACTTTATATCCAAAGTCTGCTAGAAGGATATCATTTAGGTGGAGAGATACCACACGAGGATATTTTAGCCTACCGAGCTAACTTAGAACCTGTTTCGGATGAGGAGTTAGCCTATCTGGTGGAACAAGCAGGTCTTGAAATTCCCCAATTTAATCGTCGTCGTGCTATGCGTGCCTTGGAGATTGCTCATTTTGGTCAAGATTTGGAAAATCAAGAAAGTTTATATGATCCGCTGATTATTTGCTTGGATGATGAGAGAAGTCAATTGTATGAACGAATTAACCATCGTGTGGATTTGATGTTTGAAGCTGGACTATTGGATGAAGCCAAGTGGCTCTTTGACCATTATCCAGATGTGCAGGCTGCTAAAGGGATTGGTTACAAGGAACTCTTCCCCTATTTTCGAGGAGAGCAGAGTTTGGAGGAGGCTAGCGATAGTCTCAAGCAGGCGACTCGCCGATTTGCCAAGCGCCAGCTAACCTGGTTCCGTAATCGCATGCAGGTAACCTTTTATCAGATAGGAGAATCTGGTGTGAAAGAGCGTATTTTAAGCCAGATTGAGGAGTTTTTAGATGATTGAAACGGAGAAAAAAGAGGAGCGAGTCCTGCTCATTGGTGTTGAACTCCAGGGCATGGATAATTTTGACCTGTCCATGGAAGAGCTGGCTAGTCTAGCTAAGACGGCTGGTGCAGTTGTAGTCGATAGCTACAGACAAAAACGAGAAAAATACGACTCTAAGACCTTTGTCGGTTCTGGTAAGTTGGAAGAAATTGCTCAAATGGTGGACGCAGAAGAAATCACGACAGTCATCGTCAATAACCGTCTGACACCTCGACAAAATGTCAATTTAGAGGAAGTCTTAGGTGTTAAAGTTATTGACCGTATGCAGTTGATTTTGGATATCTTTGCTATGAGAGCTCGAAGCCATGAAGGTAAGCTACAAGTTCATCTTGCACAACTCAAGTATCTCTTGCCTCGTTTGGTTGGTCAGGGGATTATGCTCAGCCGTCAGGCAGGGGGAATTGGTTCCCGTGGTCCAGGTGAAAGTCAGCTGGAGCTTAACCGTCGTAGTGTTCGCAACCAGATTACAGATATCGAACGTCAACTCAAGGTGGTTGAGAAAAACCGAGCGACAGTTCGAGAAAAACGCTTGGAGTCAAGTACCTTTAAGATTGGTTTGATCGGCTACACCAATGCTGGGAAGTCAACTATTATGAATACTTTGACCAGCAAGACCCAGTATGAAGCGGATGAGCTTTTTGCAACTCTAGATGCAACAACTAAAAGCATCCATCTGGGGGGCAATCTACAGGTAACTTTGACAGATACCGTTGGATTTATCCAAGATCTACCGACAGAGTTGGTGTCAAGTTTCAAGTCAACCCTTGAAGAAAGCAAGCATGTAGATCTCTTGGTCCATGTCATCGATGCTAGCAATCCTTATCATGAGGAACATGAAAAAACAGTTCTCTCCATCATGAAAGACTTGGACATGGAGGATATTCCTCGCTTAACCCTTTATAATAAAGCGGATTTGGTAGAGGATTTCACGCCCACTCAAACGCCATATGCTCTGATTTCGGCAAAGTCTAAAGATAGTCGAGAGCAGTTACAGGCTTTATTGCTAGAGAAGATCAAGGAAATTTTTGAACCATTTACCCTGCGCGTGCCTTTTTCCAAATCTTACAAGATTCATGATTTAGAAAGTGTTGCGATTCTAGAAGAACGGGACTACCAAGATGATGGTCAAGTCATCACAGGCTACATTGCTGAGAAACAAATGGAGATTAGAGGAATTTTATGATTGATATCAAAACATTAGCTCTCAAGTATGGTGGGTATACCAGCTTAGATAAAGTATATCTAGATCAGCTTTTAGCTGGTAAATCTGACCAGGAGCAACTAGCCCTCATTACACCTCCACCCAGCGTAGTGAATGCCTACTTTGCCGAGCTCTACCAAAAAAAGAGCCCAGAGGCTGCGACCGATTATTTTGCGGAAGTCAGTAAAGAACTAAATCTTTACAATGTTGAACCAAGTTTCACGGAAGAAAGCAAGCCCTTTATTCGCCTCAATCTATCTGGTAAATCCTTTGGATTTTGCTACGAGAAAGAAGGACTAGGTCGCATTTTCTCAGAGAACGAGGAAGCAATTACGGATGAATTACTTTTTGAGATTGCGCAAATTTTTCCCCATCAGCTAGTTTTTGTGGAGTCTGGGAAGATTTACATGAAGGCGATTGGAGAAGAGGATGTTGTTAACGTGGAAAATCTTACAGCTTTGACAGATTTGGAAACCTTGGCAGATGGAAGAAAGCGACTTAAAGGCTACAGCCAAGAGGATTTACTACAAGAAGCTAGAGCTTTTTCTGGCAAGCTTTATTATCGCTCGGAAAACCGCACCGCTATGTTATATATTGATTAATTAGAAAGTATCGAATGGATATTCAATTTTTAGGAACGGGGGCTGGCCAGCCCTCTAAAGCCCGCAACGTTTCAAGTCTTGCTCTGAAACTCTTGGACGAGATTAACGAAGTTTGGCTCTTTGACTGTGGAGAAGGTACGCAAAATCGCATTCTTGAAACGACAATTCGACCACGTAAGGTCAGCAAAATCTTTATCACACACTTGCATGGAGATCATATCTTTGGTTTGCCAGGATTCCTTTCTAGCCGCGCTTTTCAGGCCAATGAAGAGCAGACAGATTTGGAAATCTATGGTCCCCAAGGTATCAAGTCTTTTGTCTTGACTAGTCTACGAGTGTCAGGTTCACGCCTGCCCTATAAGATTCATTTCCATGAGTTCGACCAAGATTCTCTAGGGAAAATTCTTGAAACAGATAAATTCACGGTGTATGCGGAAGAGTTGGATCACACTATTTTCTGTGTGGGTTATCGTGTCATGCAAAAGGACCTAGAAGGCACTCTGGATGCTGAAAAGCTCAAGGCTGCTGGTGTACCTTTTGGACCACTCTTTGGAAAAATCAAAAACGGGCAGGATGTAGTCCTAGAAAACGGCACCGAGATTAAGGCAGCAGACTATATCTCAGCCCCACGCCCTGGCAAGATTATCACTATCTTAGGTGACACTCGAAAAACGGATGCCAGTGTGCGTCTGGCTGTCAATGCGGATGTCCTTGTCCATGAGTCCACTTATGGTAAGGGTGATGAGAAAATTGCCCGCAATCATGGCCACTCAACCAATATGCAGGCTGCACAGGTTGCAGTAGAAGCGGGAGCTAAGCGACTCTTGCTCAACCATATCAGTGCCCGTTTTCTTTCAAAAGATATCAGCCAGCTTAAGAAAGATGCTGCAACGATTTTTGAAAACGTCCATGTGGTCAAAGACTTGGAAGAAGTGGAAATCTAGAAGATTGAGAAAGGAAAAGTATGTCTACTATTCTCATTACAGGTGCTAGCGGGGGTCTAGCCCAAGAAATAGTCAAACTCTTACCTCAAGACCAACTCATTTTGCTAGGTAGAAATAAGGAAAAACTAGTTCAGCTATACGGAAATCATCCTCAGGCAGAATTGATTGAAATTGATATTACCGACGCTCAAGCCTTAGAAGAACTAGTTGCTGAACTCTATCAGCGTTATGGTAAGATTGATGTCTTGATTAACAACGCTGGATATGGGATTTTTGAAGATTTTGACAAGATTTCTAATCAAGATATTCATCAAATGTTTGAAGTCAATACTTTTGCTTTGATGAATCTGTCTCGTTTGGTTGCTTCTCGTATGAAGGAGACTCGAAAAGGTCATATCATCAATATCGTCAGCATGGCAGGATTGATTGCGACTGCTAAGTCAAGCCTTTACTCAGCGACTAAGTTTGCGGCTATCGGTTTTTCAAATGCTCTTCGCCTTGAGCTCATGCCCTATGGTGTCTATGTGACAACTGTTAATCCAGGACCTATCCGTACAGGATTTTTTGACCAGGCAGACCCAGACGGGACCTACCTCAAATCGGTCGACCGCTTCCTACTTGAGCCAGATGCAGTAGCTAAAAAAATTGTTAAGACCATAGGAAAAAACAAACGCGAACTCAATCTCCCAGCCTTGCTAAATTTAGCTCATAAATTTTATACCCTCTTTCCCAAGTTAGCAGATAAGTTGGCTGGGGGAACCTTTAATTATAAGTAAAAATGCTGTTCCCTTGAGGAATGGCTTTTTGCTTTAATTTGTTGGAAGAAGAGTGTTTTAAAGTTAAAAATCAAGCTTATTCGAGCCTATTCATAGCTTTTAGGGTATAATACAAATAAAAGAAATCTAGAAGATACTTAGAGTACAATCTAGGTACAAAAAGATAGAATCATGGATACAGGAGAAGGGGAATGGCAAAAAAGAAAAGAGTTACCTTACCCAAGGACTTTAATGAACTACTAACTGATGGAAATATTGACCAATTAAAGGCCGTATATGAGAAGTGTGAGTTAACTGCCCATGATGGTAGATATAGCTTAAGTACGGCTCTTCATTTCGGTGGTGTACCTGATGAACTGGTTATTTGGCTTGTAGAAGAGGGCTTAGATATCAATATCCCTGATTATTATGGAGCAACTCCTTTGTATCGTCAGGCAACCATGGGAAGAGATACTGTAAAACTCATGCTCGAATTGGGTGCAGACATTGAAAAAACCAATACTTATGGCAATACACCCTTGCATGTGGCAGCTCAGTTTTTTCATCCTAAGACCGTTGCACTTCTAATAGAAAAGGGGGCAGATGTAAACCCTAAGAATGATAGAGGACAGACCCCACTAGACTCCATGCTCACTGTCTGTCGAGGAATCTATATTGCCCAAACAGCTGAAATTGCCTCTATGCTGCTGGATGCTGGTGCCAAGAAAACATCGGCTATGAAAGAAAAGGTTGAAAATATTGGTAAAGATTTTGAATTTCATAGAGAAGGGATCAATCCCGACTATATAGAAGCAGTAGATCAGGGTCTAGAAAAACTTTATACTTTGTTTAATGTCAAGCCAGTAGCCAAACGAATAACTCATGATGGAATTTCTCCGATTCTTGTAAAAGAAGGTAGCTGGGAGGAGCAATATGAGGAACTATGGTCTTTCTTGATTCCTTCAAGTGGAGCAGCAAAAACTGTTCAGGGAGAAGTTATCCGTATACCAGGTCGAGTCCGAGATGAGCTGGATCGCAATGGTGGGGTCAACTGGGACAGGGAATATAGAAAAATGCTTCAGGCTCTCCCTCAATACTTGTCTCTAGGAATCCCTCTTTCAGAACAGGAATTAGCAGAGACTAAAGAGCTTATTGGTCAGGTTCATGGGAAAGATTTTGATGACGAGCCTCGCTTAGACCGCCTGTGTCAGCTAGCTATTGCTTGGATTGAGCAAATCCTGAACCCCTTCTCCTAGAAAAACCAAGTTATAAGCGTTAAAAAGCATTGGAAGACAGATAAAATAAAGAAATCATGGTGAAATGATGCAACTAATTGATAAAGTTAAAAAAATAGAAACTTATATTTGTGAGTGTTTTGAAGACTGGGATTTGGATGATCCTGTAGAGGAAGGATATCTGGAAGATTATCAGGATATTTCTGGTGCTTCCGAGGAAGAGCTTCAAGCCTCTGAGGAAATATTTGGCATTCGTCTACCTAGTGACTTCAAAGAGCTTTATAGCTATAAGAATGGGAGTAAATTCTTCTCTATTTTACCTTGTGTAATTGACCAGAGAGATTTGACTTTTTCTCTCATGAATCTACAGGAAATTGAGACTTGTAAAAAGTACTTTCAAAATAGAGATGCTCTGTTAACCGAATTTCCCGACTATTTTTCTAGTCAAGACCTGGAAAATATGCATGATAGTAGAATTAAGCCCTATCTTTTTAATAAAAAATGGCTTCCTTTTGCTCAGTATTGTGACTCTTGTTATCTTATGCTGGATTTTGATCCAGACCAGGAGGGGCAGGAAGGGCAGATTATTTGCTACATCCATGATCCTGATCAGGTGATCTATGCGGCTAAAGCCTTACAAATCTGATTGAAGGGATAATGGATGAGATCGTATGAACGGACAAATGTACCAAATAGCCTGTATCGTGGCAGCAGCTAGGAAGGCTTTAAAAACTAATCAGGCAATCTTGTATCATCCTGACCAATATATCAATAAGATTTGCTTTCAAATTTTGCCGTCAGAAAAGGGGGAAGTTACGGAACTTTCTGTAACTGATTGGTTTAAAAACCTTAAGGAAAAAGGTTTGAAGGACTTAAAATTATTTTGTCCCATTTCAGTTGAAGACAGAGGTATTTTAGGCTTCTCCAATACGACACAGAGTTCAATTCTCTGTTTTTATAAAGATGGGAAGGCAAGTTATTTCCTACCAAATTGGGAATCTGCTTCCCTAGGCAGGGGCTGGGATGTTACCTACACCGAGTATGACTGGGAAAGGTCTTCTCAAGACATTCCCCACTATGAAAATAATATCGAAGAATTTAAGGACATATTGGCTCGTATAGAATATCTAGCAATTAAAATTGAATGTGAGAACTTTGCCAAAGTCTTTCACTCTGCTAGAAACCAACTACTTGACCTTGATGCTACTAAGGTGCAAGAGGAGCCTCAAATTCCGCCACAAAATCAAATGATATTTAGAGCTGCAAGTGCTGCGGATGTTTTTGGAGCAATGGGTTCATGGAATGACGAGCCTGGATGGTTGGCGCAAGATAAGGGACTTGGTCAACAATACGATGAACTTTCAGATCAATTGCTAAGAAATATTAGATTAGCTATTCTATTTGCCATCAATGAATGGTGATTGTTTATACTCTTCAAAAATCTCTTCAAACCACGTCAGGTTCGCCTTGCCGTATATGTGTTACTGACTTCGTCAGTTCTATCCACAACCTCAAAACGGTGTTTTGAGCAACCTTTGGCTAGCTTCCTAGTTTGCTCTTTGATTTTCATTGAGTATTAGGAGGAAGAAAATGGGGAAGCTAAAGTTAAGCCTATTGAACAAATGGGAGCTTGACAAGAATTACAGTATTGTCCAAAGCTCAGCCATGCTGTATGATGGTCTAGCCTTGGTCTTAACCAGTGAGAAAGAAACTTGCAATCGCTACTGTCTGCTAGAAGTATCTCCTTTGGGAGTGAAGGAGATAGCTGCTTGGGATTGTGACCATGCTTGGAAGGAAGAGCCTCTACTCTTTACGGATGGACAAAATGTAGATCTCATCAAGGCTGGCAAGGAAATGGTCTATTATACTGGTGATTTTTCTCATCCAGAAATCATTGCCATAAAGGATCCGCAAAGTATACTTCCTAAAAAGGCTCAAGAGAGATATTTTCAAATCGTATCAGATAGCGACCAGATACCCGTGTGTTTTGAAGATCAAGTTTATACAAATCAGGCCAGAAACTTTGCCCTTTTAGAGTTTGATAGAGAGAAAAAGCAGGCTAAGTGGACTACTTATTCGCATATCGATAAAAAAGATTTAAACCACCACGACACGAACTCAAGTGCTTGTCCTAAAATCGATAGTATGAAATCTTGGAAGCAAGAGCTCTATGCCTTTACCTCTGGAGAAAGTCAAACCTCTGTCAATAAATGGGGCATGGACTATTATGCTCTTGTTAAAATCTCTAGTGATGGTCGTGTTATCGAAAAGTTATTAGAATCTGAATATTTAAAGGCTTCAGGCAAAAAAGCAGGTGTCAATGGACTCTTTACGGATTCGCCTTATCTTATCCTGAGCCCCCTATTATTAATCTTTTACAGGACTTCTTAATAAACAAGTCAAAATAATGCATTGGTTGGAGAATTAAAAGTGAATAACATCCGAGAACAAAAAAAGCAAGCTAAAGCATTTATTAAACGCTGGGAAAACCGTGGCAATGAAAGACAAGACAGTCAGTCATTTTGGCTTGACTTACTTCAATCTGTTTATGCGGTGTAGACAAATTTGAATTTGTTGAATTTAGTAAGGTATAAATTTCTATGAAATGAAACCTACAAAACTTGTACGGATATTGTAGGGTAAGAAAAGAAATCTTCCTCTATACTAAATTAACTGAAGGAAAGGGGGAATCGAAATGAATATTATCAAGTCGTTTAACGATACGATTGATTATCTTGAAACAGTTCTTGATGATGAAATTGATGAAAAGAAAGTAACTCAGTTATCCGGATATTCGTATTCAATGTTCAGTCGCTTGTTTTCTATTCTGACTGAAACAACGCTTTCAGAATATTTAAGAAGCAGAAGATTGACTGAAGCGGCCGTTATATTAAGAAATAAGGATGAAAAAATTATTGATGTTGCTTTCAAATTTGGATATGAGTCATCAGATTCATTTGGAACAGCTTTTAAAAATTTTCATGGATTTACTCCTTCTGAGGTAAGAAATGGAAAACCATTCAAATTAGTATCACGAGTGCAGTTAGCACTAAGTGTAAGAGGAGGAAGAAGCATGAACATTACAATTCAAAAGAAACAAGCATTTACAGTTGCAGGGGTAAATGAACAAAGCATCAATTCATCATTATGTCCAAGTGTCTGGGATAAGCTATATGAAAAATATAGATACGATGAACTTGCAAGTTTAGGAAGTGGTCAAAGTATGGGCGTTTGCCATGATGTGGAAAATTCAAGTACAATAAATTATATGGCTGGTTATATCGTTAATGATGTAGACAAAGCCACAAGTATGGGCTTAGATGTTTTGGAAGTGGAAGAAGCAGAGTATGCAGTTGTAGAATTAGTAGGAAGTGTTCCGGAGTGCATTCATAACGGGTGGAAATATGCAATGGAAGTATTCTTCCCTGAGCATGGCTATATTCATTCAGGAAAATCTGACTTCGAATATTACTATGAAGGTGATATGCACAGCAAAGACTACAAAATGGAACTTTGGATTCCGATAACTAAAGCTTAAAAAACCATATTGAGATATAGCGTAAAGTAGGAGGAAATACTATGCCAAGACCAAGAACAAAAGAAGATTTAATGATTGCAGCGAAAGAAAACTATGATAAGTTGAATGTATTAATTGCTAAGCTATCTGACGAAGAATTAAACACACCTCTTGACTTTTCAAGTGATGAAAAAAAGAAAGAGGCTCATTGGAAAAGAGACAAAAATTTAAGAGATATTTTGATTCATTTATATGAATGGCACCAACTTCTTTTGAATTGGGTAGATACAAATTTAAAGGGAGTGGCAAAACCTTTTATTCCAGCTCCATATAATTGGAAAACTTATGGAGATATGAATGTCGAGTTTTGGAAAAAACATCAAAATACTTCTCTTGAAGATGCAAAAGAAATGTTTCATAAATCCCATAAAGATATTTTAGAATTAGCTGAGAGATTTACAAACGAAGAATTGTTTTCAAAAGATGTCTATAAGTGGGTAGGAGGAAGTGTACTTGGTTCGTATTTTGTAAGCACTACTTCAAGTCATTATGATTGGGCGATGAAGAAATTAAAAGCACATCAAAAAAATTGTAAGAAAAAATAAGCAGATATGGAGATAATAGAATGCATTTTACGAAGGTAAAAGGAATATTATCTTCAAAAAATGGAATGAATTTATTCAGAGGCTGTACACATGGTTGTATTTATTGTGACTCAAGAAGTAAATGCTATCAGATAAACCATAGATTTGAAGATATAGAAGTTAAAGAAACAAAAGAATGAATATGGTATCTTTTTGGTAGCTAAACAGACAAAATATCTTGTTTTTTGCAAATAATACTTAAAAAGAATGTTGATTTATCAGCATTCTTTTTCGTTTCAAATCGATTTTCGGAATTTAAGAATGATGATTGGAAGGGCAAGCAAAAGCTAATTTCTCTGGTAACAAGAGAATTGTGCGATATAGCCTTGCCTAGAGGAATGAGTAAACACAAAGTTCAAAATATGACTGACAACTTTTGTTTAACCTACCTTTACGATAGAGGATTGAAAGAACTTGCCCTTTGTCAGATTGACTAGGCTGTGAGGCTGAGTTTGGAATATTCTTAGAATAGATGAAGAAAATAAAAAAACAAAAAAATGTTAAAATATCTTGACATTTTAGCGGTTTGGAGTATAATAAAAAATGTAAAGGACTCTTAACATTGTTTTGACAGATTGGAGGAACAGAACCATGAGAAAAATGGATGAAATGGACAGAGCGATTCAGCTACGTTCTGAGGAGTGGGGGTATAAAACGGCTCTATTTGGCTTATGTGGATGGACAGTTTTTAATATCTATCAATCTATTACAAAAGGCATTAAACTTGAAATGTTACCATGTCTGATTTTATGTTTATCTATTTGTGTTCAAGGATTTGCACAAACTGCCATAAAACATAAAATGATTGACGGTGATGAAGATTTTAAAGAACCAAATAAACTTGTTCAAGGAATAATTTTGATGGTTGTTATCCTTATCGTAGTATTGGCTCTTGGCGTTTATTTTTTTCAGAAAGACTAATGCTGTATGAAAAATAATATCAAACAGTTAAGAAAATCTGAGGGACTACGTCAGGAAGATATGGCAAAAATATTAGGCGTTAGTCGACAAACCATTATTGCTATCGAGAATGACAAGTACAATCCTACACTTGAACTAGCAATGAAAATTGCAAGGCTGCTACGACTACATGTTGAAGAAATTTTCATTTTAGAAGATTAAAGATATCAGATAGCATTTATTCTAATCATCTGATTCGTAATGATGGAGAGTTTTCCGGTTCATGGAAACTCTCTTTTTAAAGCTCTTAAAGAGTCTACTCAATTTTACCCTTGTCCATCTATATATCTATCTATCGTAAAACTGGTATAAAAATTGCAAATCGAATCTTAAAATAGTATACTAGTTCTGTTAATTATGAAAACGTTTGCGTTTTTGTTGATGATAGATTATTTAGGAGACAAATGATGGAATTAACAGCTATTTATCATAGACCAGAATCAGAGTATGCATATCTTTACAAGGAAGATCAGCTACATATCCGAATTAGAACCAAGATAAATGATGTCCAGAAGGTTATCTTACACTATGGAGATCCCTTTATTTTCATTGAGGATAAGTATGAAGCTAAGAAAGAAATGACCAAAGTAACCTCAGATGCTTTATTTGATTATTGGCAGGTTACAGTCTCGGTTGATTTTGCACGGATTCAGTATCTCTTTGAGCTCCTCGATGAGGAAGGTCATGGTGTCTACTATGGGGATAAGGGTTGTGTAGAACATACTCAAGAAAACTTGGATGCTGATGGAAACGGCTTTAAGCTTCCTTATATTCACGAAATTGACGGTTGTCAGGTTCCTAATTGGGTTTCAGAAACTGTTTGGTACCAGATTTTTCCAGAACGCTTTGCCAATGGAAATCCAAAGCTAACTCCGAGTGGAGCTCGAGAGTGGGATGCTGCCATTGCACCTAATATTGATGATTTTTTTGGTGGAGATTTACAAGGGATTATTGACCACTTAGACTATCTTAAAGATTTGGGAATCACTGGACTTTACCTATGCCCGATTTTTGAAGCAACGACCAATCACAAGTATGATACGACGGATTATTTTGAAATCGACCGTCACTTTGGAGACAAGGAAGTTTTTCGTAATTTAGTCGAGGAAGCCCACAAACGGGGCATCAAGATTATGCTAGATGCTGTTTTCAATCATATCGGCTACCAGTCTGCCCAATGGCAGGATGTTCTAAAGAATGGAGAAAAGTCACCTTATAAAGATTGGTTCCACATTCAAGAATTCCCAATTACAGAGGATAAACTTAAGAGCCCAAGAGAACTCCCTTATCATACCTTTGCCTTTGCTAGCTATATGCCTAAGTTGAATACAGCTAATCCGGAGGTTAGGGACTATCTTTAAGTGTTGCGACCTACTGGATTGAGAATTTTGATATCGATGCTTGGCGCTTGGACGTTGCCAATGAAATTGACCATCAGTTCTGGAAAGATTTTAGAAAGGCAGTTCTAGCTAAAAAGCCTGATTTGTATATTTTAGGTGAAATCTGGCATACTTCTCAGCCTTGGCTACAAGGGGACGAGTTCCATGCGGTCATGAATTACCCGCTCTCTGAAAGTATCAAGGATTATTTCTTGCGTCAGCGTAAAAAGACAGAGCAGTTTATTTCAGAAATCAACAGCCAGTCTATGTACTACAAGCAACAAATCTCAGAGGTTATGTTTAATCTCCTGGATTCTCACGATACAGAGCGTATCCTCACAACTGCAAAAGGAAATATCCAGCATGTCAAGGCTGCCCTAACTTTCCTCTACCTTCAAAAAGGGACCCCTTGTATCTATTACGGAACAGAGCTAGCACTAATTGGTGGACCAGATCCTGACTGCCGTCGTGTCATGCCTTGGGACCGTGTTTCTGAAGACAATGATATGCTGAATTTCATGAAGAAATTAATCAAGGTTCGTAAGGAAGTTGCAAACATTATTCAGCATGGTACATATAGTTTGGAAGAATTGAAACCAGATGTTCTATCCTTGAAATGGAACTACCAAGGAAAAGAAGTTCAAGCCATCTTTAATCAGTCTTCTGAGAAATATATTTTAGACAGAGATTCAGTTGATTTAGCGAGTCATTGCCAGTTTGAAGATGGTCAGCAAGTCATCTTGGCAGATGGATTTGTAATTACTGTTTCGAAATAAAGCAATCAACTGGAACAAGTATCTAGTTACAAAATAAAAAGAAGTAATTATTTGACTTTAGATGCTAAAAAAACAAGAAGCTGTCCTATAGTGGGGCAGCTTTTTGGGTGATTTCATTAAATGTACATTCAGCTTTTTTTATAATTTTTCTACAAATTTTAGAAAAACATTCAAAAAGTATGAATTTTTATAGTGCAACTATTGAAAATTCCTATATTATTTTTATAGAAATAAAAGTATTATACTACAAAAAGTTAAGCGCTTTCCTTTAATAAATGGAAGCGGTTACTAAATAAAAGGAGGATCTTATGAGAAAAGATCATTGGAATCGTAAAAAGAGTTTATAGTATCCGTAAAATTTACGGTGGGTACTTGCTCAGTAGTCATCGGTACTTGCTCTGTTTTATTTGGAGCAAATCTAGCTAGTGCAAAGTACTGTATCTGCAGATGAAACTCCAGTACAGTTGCTACAGAAAAAGTGGAGAAAGAAATCTCCTAAAGAGGAAACTGTAGATTCAAAAAGATTCTGAACAACCTGTAACAACAGAAACTGTTAACAGTGAAGCAGTAGAAACTAATCATGAAGCTAGAGAAAAGCACAGGAAGCCCCAAACTCACAATGAGACTACTCCTGAGAAAAAAGAAACCTCTGACGTAGAAAAGCAAGCTCCAGCTGTGACTCAGGATCAATCTGCTCAAACAGAAAAACCAGAGCTCAAACCTGCTACTAATGATGAGGTAAAACAGTTGATCGATGATCGCAAATTAGAATTTAACCAAAACTGGCACTTTAAACTTAATGCAAATTCTAAAGAGGCTGTTAAGCCAGATGCTGATGTCAGCACCTGGAAGAAATTAGATCTTCCACATGACTGGAGTATTTACAATGACTTCGATCATGATTCTCCTGCCCAAAATGAGGGTGGACAACTCAATGGTGGTGATGCTTGGTATCGCAAGACCTTTAAACTAGATGAAAAAGACCTTAACAAGAATGTTCGTTTGGTCTTTGACGGAGTTTATATGGATTCGCAAGTCTATGTAAACGGTCAGCTAGTTGGTCACTATCCAAATGGTTATAACCAATTTTCATACGACATCACTGACTATCTCAATAAAGACGGTCGTGAAAACGTCATTGCAGTTCATGCAATCAATAAACAACCAAGTAGCCGTTGGTACTCTGGAAGTGGTATCTACCGTGATGTTACTCTTCAAGTGACAGATAAGGTTCATGCTGAGAAAAATGGGACAACTATCTTAACACCAGACCTTGAAAAACAACAGAATGGTAAGGTTGATACTCATGTAACAAGTAAGATTGTCAACACTGATGACAAAGATCATGAAATTGTCGCTGAATACCAAATTATCGAACGAAATGGTCAAGCAGTGACGGATGTGGTTCGTACAGACAGCCAAGTCTTGAAAGCTCATCAATCAACAAGCTTGAATGCGATTTTACAAGTTGAGAAACCAAAACTATGGACAGTTCTTAACGATAAGCCTGCCCTTTATGAATTGGTGACTCGTGTCTATCGTGATGGTCAGTTGGTAGATGCTAAGAAGGACTTGTTTGGTTACCGTTACTATAACTGGACTCCAAACGAAGGCTTCTCTTTGAATGGTGAACGCATTAAATTCCATGGGGTTTCTCTTCACCATGACCATGGCGCTCTAGGAGCTGAGGAAAACTATAAGGCAGAATACCGTCGTCTTAAACAGATGAAGGATATGGGTGTGAACTCTATCCGTACAACCCACAACCCAGCTAGTGAGCAGACTTTGCAGATTGCTGCAGAGCTTGGTTTGTTGGTTCAAGAAGAAGCCTTTGATACTTGGTACGGTGGTAAGAAACAGTATGACTATGGCCGTTTCTTTGATAAAGATGCTACTCATCCAGAAGCTAAAAAAGGTGAAAAATGGTCTGACTTTGACTTACGCACCATGGTCGAAAGAGGCAAGAACAACCCTGCTATCTTCATGTGGTCTATCGGTAATGAAATCGGTGAGGCAGACGGTAAAGCTCGTTCTCTAGCAACGGTTAAACGTTTGGTTCAAGTGATTAAGTCTGTTGATAAGACACGCTATGTCACTATGGGAGCAGATAAATTCCGTTTTGGTGATGGTAGTGGTGATCATGAAAAGATTGCCAACGAACTGGATGCGGTTGGATTTAACTATTCAGAAGATAACTACAAGAAACTGCGAGCTAAACATCCAAATTGGTTGATTTACGGTTCAGAAACTTCTTCTGCAACTCGTACTCGTGGCAGTTATTTCCGTCCAGAACGTGAATTGGTGCATAGCAACCAAGCTTATCGTAATTATGAGCAGTCAGACTACGGTAATGACCGTGTTGGTTGGGGTAAAACTGCAACAGCTTCATGGACTTTTGACCGTGATAATGCAGGCTATGCAGGTCAGTTTATCTGGACAGGTACAGATTATATTGGTGAACCAACTCCATGGCACAACCAAAACAACACACCAGTTAAGAGCTCTTACTTTGGTATCGTAGATACAGCCGGCATTCCAAAGAATGACTACTACTTGTACCAAAGCCAATGGGTTTCTGCTCAGAAGAAACCAATGGTTCACCTACTTCCTCACTGGAACTGGGAAGATCCTACTCTAAAAGCGAATGTAGCGGATGCTGATGGTAAGATTCCAGTCCGTGCCTATTCTAATGCTGCAAGTGTAGAACTATTCTTGAATGGTGAAACTCTAGGCAAGAAGACATTTAACAAAAACAAACAAGTGATGGACGTACTTACCAAGAGGGTGCTAATGCAAATGAACTTTACCTTGAGTGGAAAGTTGCTTATCAACCTGGAACACTGGAAGCAGTAGCTCGTGACGAAGCTGGTAATATCATTGCTCGTGATAAGATTGCGACTGCTGGAGAACCTGCAGGAGTTCGCTTAGTCAAAGAAGAACATGCTATCGCAGCTGATGGAAAAGACCTCACTTATATCTACTACGAAATTGTAGACCGTGATGGCAATGTAGTACCAACTGCTAATAATCTTGTACGCTTCCAGTTGCATGGACAAGGTCAGATTGTCGGTGTGGATAACGGGGAACAAGCCAGCCGTGAACGTTACAAAGAACAAGCAGATGGTTCATGGATTCGCAAAGCCTTTAATGGTAAGGGTGTTGTGATTGTCAAATCAACTGAGCAAGCAGGTAAATTCACCTTGACTGCCCACTCTGATTTCTTGAAATCTGGTCAAACAACTATCTTCACAGGTAAGAAAGACCAAGAGGAAAAAACTGTTTTAGGTACAGAGGTTCCTAAAGTTCGTACAGTAATCGGTCAAGCAGCGAAAATGCCTTCAAAAGTAGGATTTATCTACAGTGATGGCAGTCGTGCAAAACTTCCAGTAGAATGGTCAGCAGTTGATGTGAATGAACCAGGAATTGTGACTGTTAAAGGTGTGGCAGACGGACGAGACGTCGAAGCGCGTGTTGAAGTCTTGGCTCTCGAAGCAGAATTACCTGTAGTCAAGAGAATCGCTCCAAATACAGACCTAAACTCAGTCGACAAATCTGTATCTTACGTATTGTCAGATGGTACTGTAGGAAGCTATGACGTTGATAAGTGGGAAGTTGCAGCTGAAGATCAAGCTAAATTAGCTATTCCAGGCTCTCGTATCCAGGCTAAAGGAATTTCAGGTGAGGATGAAATCGATGCGACCTTTGTAGTCGCAGAAGGTCAAGCATCTGCACCAGTAGTTCCAAGTGTAACCGTAGCCGACCAATCTGTAGAAGGTCTTTCAACTGAGCAACCAGTAAAATACCATAAACTTGCTTATGGCGTAGCTTTGCCAGAAGTTAAAGCTACAGCTGAAAATGCGGAAGTGACTGTTATTCAAGCTAGTGAAGCGACTGGTATGCGTGCAATTATCCATGTTCAACCTAAGGATGGTGGGGAATCTCAAACATATGCTATCCAATTCCTACAAGAAGCTCCACAAATTGAGCGTTTGAGCTTAGAAGTTGAAAATGCAGCTGCTTTGAAAGAGGATCAAACGGTCGGTATCAAGGTCTTGGCTCACTACCAAGATGGTACGCAGGCAGTTTTAAAGGCCGACAAGGTTAGCTTCTCAACTTCAGGTGAGGGAAATGTTGCCGTTCGTAAAGGTATGCTAGAATTGCATAAACCAGGACAGGTGACTTTGAAAGCTCAGTTTGAAGGAGCAGAAGGTCAGATTGACTTGAACATCCAAGCAAACACTGAAAACAAAGTTGTACAAGCAATCCGTCCAGTCAGCGTAGTGACAGGTTTGAATCAAGAACCAAGTCTCCCAGCTACAGTAACTGTAGAGTATGACAAAGGATTTCCAAAACTTCATAAGGTTACTTGGCAACAAGTTGCCAAAGGAGACCTTGCTAAGTATCATAGCTTTGATGTTCTTGGTAAAGTAGAAGGTATAGACCAAGAGGCTCACGCCAAAGTATCTGTTGAAGGAATTATTGCTGTTGAAGAAGTTAGTGCGACAACACCAGTAGCTGAGGCTCCACAACTTCCAGAGAGTGTTCGTACTTACCATTCAACTGGTCAAGTTTCTTCAGCTAAGGTGACATGGGATGCTATCGATCCAAGCCAGTATGCAAACGAAGGTAGCTTTACTGTTACTGGACATGTTGAAGGAACAACGTTAACGACAAAACTTCATGTTCGTGTATCTGCTCAGACAGAAACCGGTGCTAATATCTCTGACCAATGGACTGGGTTCAGAATTGCCACTTGCCTTTGCATCAGATTCAAATCCAAGCGACTCAGTTTCGAAATGTCAATGATAAATTGATTTCTTATAATAACCAACCAGCTAACCGTTGGACAAACTGGAACCGAACAAGTGAAGCATCAGTAGGGGTACTCTTTGGAGATTCTGGAATCATGTCTAAACGTTCAGTGGACAATCTCAATGTTGCATTCCATGAGGATCACGGTGTTGGTGCACCTAAGTCTTACGTGATCGAATACTATGTTGGTTCAGAAGTTCCAACAGTTCCTAAGGATCCAAGCTTTTGTTGCTAGAGAAGATCATGTCTTTAATAATCCTAACAACTGGAAACAAGTGACTAAATCTCAAGGCTCCAGATCAAGTAAGAGCTGGAGAAATGACTCACTTTAGCTTTGATAAAGTTAATACTTATGCAGTCCGTATCCGCATGGTTAGACCAGATGGTAAATGGGGTACTTCGATCACAGAAGTGCAAATCTTCTCTAAACAAGTAGCTGCAGCTAAGAAAGCTCAAGCACAGATTCAAGTTGACGGTAAAGAAGTGCCAGGATTTAACCCTGCTTTGACTGACTACTACCTTGAAGCTAAGGAGGGTAACCTACCAGCTGTTACAGCAAGCGTCACTGAAAATGGTATCGCTACAGTTGTTCCAAGCGTACGTGAAGGTGATCCAGTACGCGTAGTTGTTAAGGCTGAAAATGGTGACATCCTAGGTGAATACCGTCTACACTTTACAAATGATAAAGATTTACTAGCAAGTAAACCTCTAGTTGCTACTAAGTCTTCACGTCTAGTTGCAAAAGGACAAGCGCTTGAATTGCCAACAAAAGTACCTGTTTACTTTACAGGAAAAGATGGCTATGAAGTTAAGGACTTGGCTGTTGACTGGGAAGCAGTTCCAGCAGAAAATCTAGCAAAAGCAGGTGAATTTACAGTTCATGGTCGCGTTTTGGGTACTGATTTAACTGCTGAAGTGGCTGTACGTGTGACAGACAAACTTGGTGAAAACCTATCAGACAACCCTGACTTCGATGATGACAGTAACCGCTCATTTGCCTCAGCCACTAACGATATAGATCCAAATTCTCATGACCGTGTAGATTATGTTAACGATGGTTCAGATGACGAAACTCGTCGTTGGACTAACTGGTCCCCAACTCCATCTTCTAATCCAGAAGTTTCAGTAGGGGTTATCTTTAGAGAAGCTGGTAAGATTGTTGAACGTACAGTAGCTGAAGGAAGCATTCGATTCTTTGCAGATGGTGGAACAGACGCACCTTCTAAACTCGTATTAGAGCGCTATGTTGGTCCAGAATTTGATTCACCAGAATATTACTCTAACTACCAACCATACGATCCTGATCACCCATTCAACACTCCTTCTAACTGGGAGAAAGTTGAATACCGTGCTGATCAAGAGATTCAAGCAGGAACTGACATCCATGTAACCTTTGCACCAGTCAAAGCTAAAGCTATGAGATGGCGCATGGACAGAAAAGCAGACAAGAATGGTGTGGCTATCACTGAAATGACCTTTATTGCACCAAGTGAAGCACCTAAGGACAATACAGCTTCTAAACTTCTTGTGGATGGTAGAGAGCTTGCTGACTTCTCAGAAGATCGTGCTGACTACCAAGTAACCTATAGTGGAAACCGTCCTAAAGTGACAGTGGAAGCTGGTGAAAACGTAGCGGCGACAGTTGTTGATAGTGGTGATGATAAACTTCCAGTCTTGGTACGTCTTGTTTCAGAAAGTGGTAAGAACGTTAAAGAGTATCGAATCCAATTGAAGAAAGAAGAAGTTGAATCTGGTAAGACAGACCCAGCTGTCCATGAAGTCCCAGAATTCACAGGCGGTGTGAATGGAGCAGAAGGTTCGGTTCATGAAGTTCCAGAATACACTGGAACTATTGGAACAGCAGGTGACGAACCAGTTCCAACAGTAGAAGTCCCAGAATACAAAGGACCGATTGGAACAGCAGGTGATGAGCCAGCACCAGTAGTAGAAGTCCCAGAATATACTGATCCAATTGGAACAGCAGGCAACGAGCCAGCCCCAGTAGTAGAAGTTCCAGAGTACACAGGAGCAATTGGAACAGCAGGTGACGAGCCAGCTCCAACTGTAGAAGTCCCAGAGTACACAGGAGCAATCGGCACAGCAGGTGACGAGCCAGCCCCAGTAGTAGAAGTTCCAGAGTACACAGGAGCAATTGGTACAGCAGGCGATGAGCCAGCCCCAGTAGTAGAAGTTCCAGAGTATACAGGAGCAATTGGAACAGCAGGCGATGCCCCAGCCCCAGTAGTAGAAGTTCCAGAGTATACAGGAGCAATTGGCACAACAGGTGATGCCCCAGCCCCAGTAGTGGAAGTCCCAGAATACACTGGTGGCGTTAATGGAGCAGAAGGCTCAGTTCATGAAGTTCCAGAATTCACTGGTGGTGTCAATGCTGCAGAAGCAACTGTCCATGAAATCCCGGAATTTACTGGTGGTGTGAATGGAGGAGAAGCAGCTGTTCACGAATTGTCTGAGTTACAAGGTGAGCAGTCATTAGTAGCTCTAGCTATGTCACAAGACAGACCTTACCAAAGCGCCTGCAAGTAGTCACCAAATTCTCCCAGAGACAGGCACTAAAGAAAATGCTACCCTTGCAACCGTAGGTGTTGTAGGAGCACTTCTTGGTCTGTTTGCAATGGGAAAGAAAAAAGAAGACGAATAAGATGATGTAAAAGCATCAAAGTCATAGAGATTGGAGTCAAGAAACTAATCTCGATTATAAAAAGCGGACAAAACTAGTTTTCTGATCTACAGAGACTGGTCTTGTTCGCTTTTTTGGCTCATTGTCAACTGTAGTGAACAACAAGAAAGTACAATACTCTTCGAAAATCTCCTCAAACCGCGTCAACGTAGCCTTGCCGTACTCAAGTACAGCCTGCGGCTAGTTTCCTAGTTTGCTCTTTGATTTTCATTGAGTATAAGACAGAGCTGGCTTCTTATTCATAAATTACCTTTCATTTGATAGCAGGTTCCCCTGAAGATGTTTAGTCAGCTAAACCAAGGCTAGTCTTAGCCTAAGCCATTTTATCAAATGAAATCACATCCCATATTTTCTCTATGCTAGTTAAACAAATCTTATTTTTAGAAAGTATGACTAGCTAACTTCTAAGTGTTATATATTATTAAAACAAATGGGAACTGTTGTATAAAAAAGGGAAAAATGATATAATAAAAGCGTTTCCAATGGTAATGATATAAATGCAATGAAAACCATGAAAAAATCAGCAAAAGTCGTTTTATTGGTTAGTTTGTTATCTATTGGTCTTTTTCAAACCAGTGTATCTGCTGTGACAGTTCACTTAAAAGTTATCGGTATGATTGGAATACCTACTATAAGTCTAGTATGAATTACCACAGACATAGCTATATTAACATCTCGTCGTGATCTCATTATGAAATATAAAGTTGGTTCTGGCTGGAATTTCTATCGTTATGAGGTTATAAACTACTACAGCGGAGACTTTTAATCGTTAAAGAGTGAGAAAAAGGAGGGATTTGATATGTTAAGACTTACTCATGTTACCTTAAAAACGCGACAAGTCATCTTACAAGATGTAGATTTTACATTTGAAAAGGGTAGGATTTATGGAGTTCTTGCTATCAATGGCTCTGGAAAGACGACACTGTTCCGCGCCATTAGTAACTTAATTCCCATAAGTAGTGGAAATATCGCAGTCCCTCCTTCTTTATTTTATTATGAAAGTGTTGAATGGCTGGATGGAAACTTAAGTGGGATGGACTACCTTCGTCTTATCAAAAACATCTGGAAGTCAGACCTGAACTTGAGGGATGAAATCGCCTACTGGGAAATGTCTGACTATATCAGCCTTCCCATCCGCAAGTATTCCTTAGGCATGAAGCAACGCTTGGTGATTGCCATGTATTTTCTCAGTCAGGCGAAATGTTGGCTCATGGATGAGATTACAAATGGCTTAGATGAGTATTATCGACAGAAGTTTTTTGATAGGCTAGTACAAATCGATAGACAAGAACAGCTGGTTCTTTTAAGTTCCCACTATAAAGAAGAGTTAGTTGATGTCTGCGATAGAGTAGTAACCATTCATCAGGGGACAGATAGAAGAGGTTTAGTTTATGAAAGATGTTAGTCTATTTTTTTATTGAAAAAGTTTTCAAAAAGTCGCTTAAACTGGATTATCTTAGCTTTTATTTGTATCTGGACTCGGTGTTACCTTTTATTTAAATAGTCGGACTGCAAACTCACACAGCTTGGAGAGCGAGTTGGAAACCAGTCTTGTAAAAGATGAGAGAATCATCAATGAATATGAAGAGAAACTCTCCCAAATATCTGATACCAGCTCGGAGGAATACCAGATTGCTAAAAATAATTTAGACGGGCAAAAAAATCTTTTGACGCAAAAAGAAAGAAATTCTGACTTTATTAAAAGAAGGGACGATGGAAAGAAGCCTACTATTTGCAGTGGCAAGATGAAGAGAAGAATTATGAAATGGTATCAAATAACCCGACTATTAGCTCTGACTTTAAAATGGCGGTTGACCGCCAACGAAAGATTTACCAAGCCTTATATCCCTTGAACATAAAAGCACACACTTTGGAGTTTCCGACCCACGGGATTGATCAGATTGTCTGGATTTTAGAGGCTATCATCCCAAGCTTGTTTGTGGTTGCTATTATTTTTATGCTAACACAACTGTTTGCAGAAAGATATCAAAATCATCTGGACACAGCTCAGTTATATCCTTTTTCAAAAGTGACATTTGCCATGTCCTCTCTTGGAGTTGGGGTGAGCTATGTAACGGTGCTGTTTATTGGAATCTGTGGTTTTTCTTTCCTAGTGGGAAGCCTGATAAGTGGTTTTGGACAGTTAGATTATCCCTACCCGTTCTATAGCTTAACAAATCAAGAAGTAACTATTGGGAAAATACAAGATGTGTTATTTCCTAGCTTGTTCTTAGCTTTCTTAGCTTTTATCGTTATTGTGGAAGTCGTCTACTTGATTGCTTACTTTTTCAAGCAAAAAATGCCTGTCCTCTTTCTTTCACTTATTGGGATTGTTGGCTTATTGTTTGGTATCCAAACCATTCAGCCTCTTCAGAGGATTGCACATCTGATTCCCTTTACTTACTTGCGTTCAGTGGAGATTTTGTCTGGAAGATTACCTAAGCAGATTGATAATGTCAATCTAAATTGGGGCATGGGGGTGGTCTTACTGCCTTGCACGATAATTCTTTTGCTATTGGGAATTCTATTTATCGAAAGTTTGGGGAAATTCACGAAAAAAAGAGTATGTTAAATAGGTGTTAGTTTTTCCTATTTCCACTTGATAACTACTTCATGCAATCAAGAATAAGAAAGAACATCCGAATCATTGTTAGCTATGAAAAATGAGGGGAAACGAATCTCAGGAGACTCTCAAAATATGAGCTCACTAAAAAAAGTCATCATTAGATGGCTTTTTGCTATCAAAAGAGTTATAATAAAGGTGAAAATAGTAGGAGAAGAGGAGGAGATAGGATGGCTTATATTGAAATGAAAAATAGCTATAAGAGGTATCATACTGGTGATACAGAAATTGTAGCAAATCGAGATGTCAACTTCGAGATTGAAAAGGGAGAACTGGTCATTATCCTTGGGTCATCTGGTGCAGGTAAGTCAACAGTTTTGAATATTCTAGGTGGTATGGATACAAACGATGAAGGGCAAGTCTGGATTGATGGAACCAATATCTCGAATTTCACTTCTCATCAGAGAACCAACTATCGTAGAGATGACGTTGGCTTTGTCTTTCAGTTTTACAATTTGGTTTCTAACTTGACTGCTAAGGAAAATGTTGAGCTAGCTTCAGAAATTGTTGCGGATGCCTTGGATCCAGAACAGGTTCTCAAGGATGTAGGCTTAGGTCACCGTCTCAATAACTTTCCAGCCCAGCTATCAGGTGGTGAGCAACAACGAGTTTCTATTGCAAGAGCTGTGGCTAAAAATCCTAAAATTCTCCTCTGTGATGAACCGACGGGAGCTTTGGACTACCAGACTGGTAAGCAGGTTCTAAAGATTCTCCAAGATATGTCACGTAAAAAAGGGGCCACCGTTATCATCGTGACCCATAATGCTTCCCTTGCTCCTATAGCTGATCGCGTGATTCAGATGCATGATGCCAGTGTCAAGAGTGTTGTCCTCAATACTCAACCACAGGATATTGATGATTTGGAGTATTGAGATGAAAAGAAAGACATATTGGAAAGACTTGCTCCAGTCTTTCACAGGTTCAAAGGGACGTTTTTTATCCATCCTAACTCTGATGATGTTGGGTTCTTTGGCCTTGGTTGGTCTCAAAGTAGCTAGTCCAAATATGGAGCGAACAGCATGGGATTATATTCAAAAAGCCAACATAGCTGATATTACTATCATAGCAGATTATGGGCTTGATCAGGCTGACCAGGAAGAACTTAAAAATCTTACTCGAGCATCCGTTGAGTTTGGTTATATGACGGATTTGACTCTAGAAGGTAGCCAAGATGCCATACGGATTTTTTCTAAGACAGAAAGAATTTCGAAATTCCAAGTAACCCAAGGACGATTACCTGAGAAAGAAGATGAACTAGCCTTGGCGGATTTTTGGAAAGATCGCTATCAGATTGGTCAAGTTATTCATTTGAGTCAAAAGAATGGCAGTAATTCTCAATTAAAGCGAGATAGTTATACCATTACAGGTTTTGTTCATTCACCAGATATTTTTTCAAAATCAGATATGGGGAATTCAGCTAGTGGAAATGGGAATCTAGTAGCTTACGCTGTCGTAACTGAAGATAACTTTAATAGTCCTGTATACACCATTGCCCGTCTGCGTTTTAACAGTCTGACAGATGTCAATCCTTTTTCCAGCGATTACGAAAGAAAGCTAGAGGAAGAAGAGGAGACTTTAAAGGAACAACTTGCTGATAATGGTCAAGCGCGGCTAGAAAAAATGAAGAAGGATGCTCAAGAGTCCCTTGATGAGGGAAAGAAACAATTGGACGAGGCAGAGACCAACTTGACAGCTGGCAAGAAACGCCTGCAGGAAATAGAAACGCGTCTACAAGCCCAAGAAAATCAAGTGAGCCAACTACCAGAAACACAAAAAAGTCAAGCATCTAGTCAGTTAGGCGAAGCCAAAGAACAACTCAAGCAAGAAAAGGAAAAGCTAAGCAAAGCTGAAACGGATCTGGCGAGTGAAAAGGCTAAGTGGCAGACCAGTCAGGATGAGGTCAATGCTCTGACAGAGCCAAGCTATCATGTCTACAATCGAAAGAGTTCTCCAACGGGTCAAGGCTATCTCATGTATAGTAACTCGGCTATGAGTATTCGTGCCGTTGGCAATATCTTTCCAGTCGTTCTCTATGCTGTTGCAGCCATGGTTACTTTTACCACCATGACCCGTTTTGTAGACGAGGAAAGAACCAATGCTGGTATCTTCAAGGCCTTGGGCTACCATAGCAAAGACATCATTGCTAAGTTTGTAATTTATGGTCTGGTTGCTGGAACTCTAGGGACTTTCTTGGGAATTTTTATTGGTCATTACATACTAGCTCCCACAATCTCGCATATCATTACTGAACGAATGATCGTTGGTGAGAGTCAGCAGTATTTCTACTGGACCTATAGTTGCTTAGCTCTGGTTCTAAGCTTAGTGGCTAGTGTCCTACCTGCCTACCTTGTATCTCGCAGAGAATTGCATGAAGAAGCAGCGCAATTATTACTACCCAAGCCACCAGCCAAGGGCTCAAAGATTATCTTGGAGCGGATAACCTTTATCTGGTCTCATTTGAGCTTACCCAAAAGGTAACAGCCCGTAATATTTTCCGTTACAAACAACGCATGCTGATGACTGTATTTGGGGTGGCAGGTTCAGTGGCCCTCCTCTTTGCAGGACTTGGGATTCAATCCTCTGTAGTTGGTGTGGCCGATAGGCAGTTTAAGGATCTACAAGAGTACCAGTTGGTGCTTGCAGTCAGGAATCATGCTTCTGACTCAGACCAGGCTCAACTGGAAACCAAGTTACAAGCCGACGCAGTGGATAAATACCGCTTGATTTACTCCAAACAAGTAGATGAAAAATATGCTGGCAAGGCTGGTGTCCAAACAGTGACCATAATGGTTACTGACCAGGATGACTTGGCCCCCTTTGTTCATCTAGAAAAAAATGGGGAGAAACTCAGCTTGTCTAATGGTGTTGTCCTGACAGAAAAATTAGCCCAGCTAGCAGGTGTGACTTTTGGTGACACCTTTAAGATAGACGGTAAGGAATTTACGGTAGCAGCCATCACTGAGCACTATGTCGGCCACTATATCTACATGAATCAAAAGACCTATGAGGCTATTTATGGACAGGTTCCAAAGATGAATACCTATCTAGTAAAGCTCAAGGACAAAAGTCAAGACAATACTGAAACATTAGCTGGTCAATTTATGGAGCAGCCAGCGGTTGCTAGTGTTGTACAAAATGCTTCGACTATACGTCTCTTTGAGACCTTTGCTAGTTCCCTTAATCAAACCATGGCAATCTTAGTAATTGTTTCTGTACTTTTGGCCATGGTCATCCTCTACAATCTGACCAATATCAATGTGGCTGAGCGTATCCGTGAACTCTCCACAATAAAAGTCCTTGGTTTTCACAATAAGGAAGTGACTCTCTATATCTATCGTGAAACAATTATATTGTCTATGGTAGGAATTGTTTTGGGACTGGTATCTGGCTTCTATCTTCATCAATTTTTAATTCAAATGATAGCCCCTGGTACCTTCCGTTTTCAACCAAAGGTCGGCTGGGAAATTTATCTCATCCCAGTTCTAGCCGTCAGTGTCATTTTGACCATCCTAGGAGTTTTTGTCAATCATTATCTCCGAAAGGTGGATATGTTAGAAGCCCTCAAGTCCGTAGAATAGTTGGTAGAGGATAAAAACAAATAAGAAAGCCCTTTGTGGCTTTTTTATTTTCATAAAAATGGTAAAATAGTAAGAGTAGAAATGGAGTTCTAGATATGAAACGAATTGATCAATTTGAAAATAAGAAAGTATTAGTCCTAGGTTTGGCTAAATCAGGTGAGTCAGCAGCTCGTCTCTTGGACAAGCTAGGAGCCATCGTAACGGTGAATGATGGCAAGCCTTTTGAGGAAAATCCAGCAGCACAAAGTCTTTTGGAAGATGGTATCAAGGTTGTAACTGGTGGTCATCCCTTGGAATTGTTGGATGAAGATTTTGCCCTCATGGTAAAAAATCCAGGAATTCCTTATAGCAACCCGATGATTGAAAAAGCTCTAGAAAAAGGTATTCCAGTCTTGACAGAGGTTGAGTTGGCCTACTTGATTTCTGATGCACCGATTGTTGGTATTACTGGTTCAAATGGTAAGACTACGACCACAACCATGATTGGAGAAGTTCTGACTGCAGCTGGGCAAAATGGCCTCTTATCAGGGAACATCGGTTACCCTGCAAGCCAGGTAGCTCAGACAGCAACAGATAAGGATACCCTTGTCATGGAGCTATCCTCTTTCCAACTAATGGGAATCCAAGAATTTCGTCCTGAAATTGCTGTTATCACCAACCTGATGCCAACACATATTGACTATCACGGTTCTTTTGAAGCCTATGTGGAAGCTAAGTGGAATATCCAAAGCAATATGACAGAAGATGACTACTTAGTATTAAACTTCAACCAGGAATTAGCGAAAGAACTGGCGACAAAGACAAATGCAACTGTTGTACCATTCTCAACACTTGAAAAGGTTGATGGAGCCTATCTTGAAGATGGTCTTCTCTACTTCCGTGGTGAGAAGGTTATGGCAGCTGATGAGATCGGTGTTCCAGGTAGCCACAATGTGGAAAATGCTCTTGCAACCATTGCCGTTGCTAAACTTCGTGGTGTTGACAATGAAACCATCAAGGAAACCTTGTCAGCCTTTGGTGGTGTTAAGCACCGTCTCCAGTATGTTGATGAAATCAAGGGTGTAAAATTCTATAATGATAGCAAGTCGACCAATATCTTAGCCACTCAAAAAGCCTTGTCTGGATTTGACAATAGCAAGGTTATCTTGATCGCTGGTGGTTTAGACCGTGGCAATGAGTTTGACGAATTGGTACCAGACATTACTGGACTTAAGAAAATGGTCATCCTTGGTCAGTCTGCAGAGCGTGTGAAACGTGCAGCGGATAAGGCTGGTGTCGCTTATGTCGATGCGACAGATATTGCTGATGCAACTCGCAAAGCTTATGAACTTGCAGAAGAGGGTGATGTAGTTCTCCTCAGTCCTGCTAACGCAAGCTGGGATATGTATGCTAACTTTGAAGTACGTGGAGATCTTTTCCTTGCTACAGTTGAGGAGCTAAAAGGATAATATGAAAAAGATAGTATTTACAGGTGGGGGAACAGTTGGACACGTCACCCTCAACCTTTTGTTAATGCCCAAGTTCATCGAAGATGGCTGGGAAGTCCACTATATTGGGGATAAAAATGGGATTGAGCATCATGAACTCCTTAAATCAGGGCTGGATGTGACCTTCCATTCGATTGCAACAGGGAAATTACGTCGCTATTTCTCATGGCAAAATATGTGGGATGTTTTTAAAGTTGCTTTTGGAATTCTTCAATCGCTCTTTATTATGTTACGAATTCGTCCCCAGGCACTCTTTTCTAAGGGTGGATTTGTATCTGTTCCCCCTGTTATTGCAGCGCGAGTATGCAGGGTACCAGTCTTTATCCACGAGTCTGACCTCTCCATGGGCTTGGCCAATAAAATTGCCTATAAGTTTGCGACCAAGATGTACTCTACCTTTGAACAAGCATCTAGCCTTACTAAGGTAGAGCATGTAGGAGCCGTGACTAAGGTTTCTGGACCAATTATGGAAGAGCCGGAAGAAATGGTGGATATCCGAATTTCTTTCAACGATAAGCTACCAACGCTCCTCTTTGTCGGAGGTTCTGCTGGTGCGCGTGTCTTTAACCAATTAGTTACAGACCACAAGGAGGAGTTGACTAGCCGCTACAATATCATCAATTTGACAGGTGATGCTAGTTTAAACGAACTAAGTTCAAACCTCTATCGTGTCGACTACGTGACAGACCTCTATCAACCGCTCATGAATATGGCTGATGTAGTCATCACTCGTGGTGGTGCCAATACTATTTTTGAACTTCTTGCCATGGCTAAATTGCATGTCATTGTGCCATTAGGTCGTGAAGCTAGCCGTGGAGACCAGATTGAAAATGCAGCTTATTTTGTGAAAAAAGGCTATGCTGAGGAATTGCAAGAAAGCGACTTGACCTTGTCAGCTTTAGAAGAAAAAGTAAGCAAGCTTTTGACCCACAAAGAAGACTACCAGAACACGATGAAGAATTCTCATGAATTAAAATCTGTGGCGGATTTTTATGCGCTACTAAAAAAAGATCTATCATAAGGAAAATCGATGTCAAAAGATAAGAAACAAGAGCCAACTCAAGGCAAGGAACTGTCAGAGTGGCAAAAAAACGAAATCAAGAATATCTTCGAAAAAAAGCTGAAGAAGAGGCCCAACTAGCTGAAAGAAGAAGCACAAAACAGATGCCAATAAAAATCAGAGGATGAAACAAAGCTTCGTATGACTAGATACTCAAGCTTATCAGAGTGGCAGAAGCAGACATCAGGAATATCTGCGTCAAAAAAAGGCTGAGGAGAAGGTAAAGAAACGAAAAGAAGTAGAAGAAGAGGAAAAAGGCTGAAACTGACTCAGAGGAAGATGCAGAGCAAGACTTAAGCTCTGATCCAGATGAAGAAGTAGCTAGATCTGAGAGGGAGACTCCTCACCTGAAGCAGGAGTGAGGAAAACTACTGAGACAGAGCTATTGAAGAAGAGGATGAAAAATCTGACGAAGCAAAAGTAGAAGAAAAAGATGATAAAAGTCTAAGCAAACCCAAAGATTAGCCCAAACCTTCTATTCCAAGTGATGCATATCTGGCGTGCTGTTTACGATTCTAATTCCAAGTTTGCCTAGTCTTGATCTTTTCGATCTATCTCTTTGACGCCTTATGCTCAACTCTGAAAAAAACATAGAAGTGACTGGAACAGTAGAGACCAGTGTAGATCAAATCAAAGAGTCTTCAGAGATTCGAGATAGTGACTATACGATTAGCTTTACTCTCAAATAAAGATAAGCATGCTGAAAGATGATTAAGTCAAATCACTGGATTGAATCTGCTAGCATTCACTATCAATTTCCCGATCAAATTTTCACCATCCAGGTCAAGGAATACGGGATTGTAGCCTATTATGTTTCTGGAGAGGACCATTATCCGATTCTTTCTAGTGGGACGGTGGAAACCAGTCCAGTTAGTCTAGTCAGTCTTCCAGAAACCTATATGTCTGTACTGTTTAACGATGAGCAGCAAGTCAAGACCTTAATTGGACAACTTGCTGAAGTTTCTCCAGAGATTAAGCAGGCTATCAAAACGATTGAATTGGCTCCAACTAATGTGACGAGTGATCTGCTCAAGATTACCATGATATGATACGGGATGAGATTTTGGTTCCTTTATCAGAACTAGGTAAAAAATTACCTTACTATAGTAAGATTAAACCCCAACTAACAGTACCGAGCGGTATTGATATGGAAGTTGGGATCTATAGTTATAGCTTGACGGATAAGGCTTTAGAAGAAGCAAGAATCAAAGCTAAAGAAGAGGAGAAGAAGAAGCTGGAAGAAGAAAAGAAAAAACAAGAAGAGCAGGGGAATCAAACTCAAACTCAAAATCAAACAAGCCAACAATCACAAAGTCGTTAAGATTGAGATAGCTCTATTGACTTGATGATGAGGGGGATTTTCTATAAGTTCAATCACTTGTTTTTACTTGACAAGTAGCTTTTTAAATAATAGAATAGTAAAAAACCTTTAAAGCAGTCCAGAGAGGCAGCTAAGGTTAGACGGTGAAAGGGTGGATTCTACCCATTTTTCGTGGAACCTTGCTGTTGGCAGGTTCCTTTTTTTCATGTCATACTGAAGGGCTGATAGAAAGTATAAGAGGAGAAAGATATGCGTGAAAGTCGTCCCAGTTATAGCTCTTGATTTTTCCAAAGTTTTGAAGCAGCCAAGGAGTTCTTAGCCCTATTTCCAGCAGAGGAAAAGCTCTATGTTAAAGTTGGAATGGAGCTCTACTATGCCGAAGGTCCTGAAGTTGTCCGTTATTTGAAAGGCTTGGGCCATAGTGTCTTTCTGGATCTCAAACTCCATGATATTCCCAATACGGTCAAATCAGCCATGAAGGTCTTGTCTAATTTGGGAGTTGACATGACCAATGTTCATGCAGCAGGTGGCGTAGAGATGATGAAAGCTGCGCGTGAAGGTCTTGGAAATCAAGCAAAGCTGATTGCTGTCACTCAGTTGACATCAACCTCAGAAGAGCAGATGAGAGACTTTCAAAATATCCAAACCAGTCTTCAAGAATCTGTCATTCACTATGCTAAGAAAACTGCTGAAGCTGGTTTAGATGGAGTGGTTTGCTCGGCTCAAGAAGTGAAACTCATCAAAGAAGCGACTAGTCAAGATTTTATCTGCCTGACGCCAGGCATTCGATCAGCAGGAGCTGCTGTTGGAGACCAAAAACGAGTCATGACACCAGCAGATGCCTATCAAATCGGTAGTGACTATATCGTAGTTGGACGCCCAATCACTCAGGCAACTGATCCAGTAGCAGCTTATCATGCTATCAAGGATGAATGGACACGAGACTGGAAATAAGAAACTATTTAAAAATGCAAAGGAGAACCCCATGACACTTGCTAAAGACATTGCTAGCCATCTATTGAAAATTCAAGCCGTTTATCTCAAACCGGAAGAACCTTTCACTTGGGCATCAGGAATCAAATCACCGATTTATACGGACAACCGTGTAACACTTGCATACCCAGAGACACGTACCTTGATTGAGAATGGTTTTGTAGAAGCCATCAAGGCAGAATTCCCTGAGGTAGAAGTGATTGCAGGAACAGCGACTGCAGGTATTCCTCATGGTGCCATCATCGCTGACAAGATGAATTTGCCATTTGCCTACATCCGTAGTAAACCAAAAGACCACGGTGCAGGAAACCAAATCGAAGGCCGTGTAGCTCAAGGGCAAAAAATGGTCGTTGTTGAAGATTTGATTTCAACTGGTGGCTCAGTTCTTGAGGCTGTGGCTGCTGCCAAGCGTGAAGGAGCAGATGTTCTGGGTGTTGTAGCTATTTTCAGCTATCAATTACCAAAAGCAGATAAAAACTTTGCAGATGCTGGTGTCAAACTAGTGACCCTTTCAAACTACAGTGAGCTTATCCACCTAGCCCAAGAAGAAGGTTACATCACACCAGAAGGACTCGACCTCCTAAAACGCTTCAAAGAAGACCAAGAAAATTGGCAAAATGCTTAGAGCATAGAAAAATCAGGTAGTCACTAGGCACTGCTAACTGTCAGGTGGACAATGAAATAATAAAAGATTAAGCAAGGGCTTTGTTCCTCATTTTAAGAGGGGCAAGGCCCTTTTAGCTAACTTGAAAATGGTTGTTATTATAAAAGTAGATGTAGTTATCAATACCAGTGACAAGTTCCTCAAAAGTCTTATACTTCTTCAAATTATAACACTCCGTTTTAAAGTGTCCAAAGAAGCTCTCAATAGGGGCATTATCAATACATATACCAGTTCTAGATATAAAGCAGTTGTGACCATACGGTATTTTCGTAGTGTATACTATGATTCACGATTACTTTAAATCAGCGGAGTTGAGCTTACATTAGGCTTTATAGATTTTCCATAACTAAGGGATAATCGTATATAGCCTCTTCCTTGAATTAAGTAATGTTGATGATATAAATCTGGTATAATATTTTAGCCCCTCAGTTTAAGAAAGGGTAGAGTTATATAAGCTAGAAGCATTATTTTCCCTTTATGCTTTCATTCTAATATATAAGCTCGATATTTCAAGCCTTTATTTCACTTTTCGTATAGAACTCACTAGGTAAACCTGGATTGCTGAAACTTGTAATTTAAGTCTATACAACTTAAATAATAATATGAGCTACTGAGTTCCATTAGACAATAAATAAATCAACTTTTTTCTAGGGGATTTTCCGCCCTCATTTTTGTCTTTTGTGCTAAAATAGACTTATAAATTGAAAATAAGGAATGTTTATGAAATCGGGTAATGGTTTTTGGAAAGGTTGTCTCTATTTTTGGGGCTTCCTGTTCTTACTGGGCCTTTTGGTTCAATATGCTCTTCCGCTTGCGGCTTGTGTCCTACTGGGTTATGGAGGTTATCGTCTCTATAAACGTTGGCGCTATCCTCTTTTGCAGGATCGTTCTCTAGACGATCGGATTGAGCTTTTAAAAGCTCGGATTCGTCAGGCGGACAAAGATATTCAGCAGTTAGAGGGAGTCTTGGTAGAAAAAGGATCAGAGTCCTATAAGAGTCTGGCCAATCAAGTATTAATCGAACTGAGGGAAATCCATCAGGAGGCGGATCGTCTCAAGTCCTATATCGATGATGATGTCTACAACCGTATTGACAAAAAGGTTCGTACAGTGCGGGCAAATATCGATGTTCAGCTAGAACGTTTGGATAGAGAAAGTCAGGTAGATCTTGAGAATACGGAGCCAGAGGAATTAGCTCCAGAATTGTCCCAGACCTTGGCCAATATTGCCATTGACCATCAGGCTATTTTAGACAAGATTGCTACCTCTGCTGAGGGGGATAAGGAAGAATTGACGGCCATTCATAGTTTGAAGATGGAGAAATTCCAAACGATTCTAGAAGGCTATTTAAAGATTAAGGCCAATCCGAAGAACTATAATCGGGCAGAAGAACGCTTGCAACAAGCCAAAGCAGCCATCGAACAATTTGATCTTGAGTTGGACCAAGTTTTGAGAGAACTCAACGAAACAGATATGCGTGATTTTGATATCAGTCTGCGTATCCTCGAAAAAGCTCGTAAAGAATAGGATATAAATAAAGGAGTAACCATGACAGAATTTAATTTTGATATTGACCAGATTGCCAATAATACGGTAGCTAAGGTGGATAAAACAACCCAAATCATCGAGACCAATACTGGCTCGGACAAGACCTTGACTTTCCTTGAAAAGTTGAGCCCTGAGCAGCAAGAAGGAATCAAGGCGCACGTGCCCCAGTTAGTAGACCAGTTTGTCACCAATCAAAATGCTCTTTTAGATTTTGGACAATCTGCTGTCGAAGGTGTGAACAATACAGTCAACCGTATCTTATCAGAACAAAAGAAACTACAGATTCCCCAAGTGGATGATCTACTCAAAAATACCAATCGTGAGTTGCAAGGCTTTGTAGTCAAATATAAGAATGCTGAAATTGCTGAGTTAGAAGAAAAACCAAACTTTTTGCAACGATTGTTTAATAAGAGCAAGAATACCCTACAGGAATTTTACTTTGACTCAAAAACAGTGGAGCAAAAGCTTGATGGTATGGCTGCCGCAGTGGTCAAGCAAGAAGATGTGCTAGCTCGAAATATCGTCTCAGCAGAGATGTTGATTGAGGACAATACAAAATCCATTGAAAATCTAGTTGGAGTGATTTCCTTTATCGAAGCTAGTCAGACAGAAGCTGGTAATCGCGCTGCAGAACTGAAAGCTCAAGTTGACCAACTCGATACAAGTACGGTAGAATACCAGACCAAGTCTCAAGAATTGGCCCGCATGGCAGAAGTGGTCAATACCCTTGAACAACAGCACACCGAGTATGTCAGCCGTCTCTATGTTGCCTGGGCAACAACACCTCAGATGCGCAATCTTGTGAAGGTATCATCTGATATGCGCCAAAAATTGGGCATGCTTCGTCGCAATACCATTCCAACAATGAAGCTTTCGATTGCCCAACTTGGTATTTTGCAACAATCAATGAAATCAGGTGTTGTGGCAGATGCCATTGTCAATGCCAATAATGCTGCCCTTCAGATGCTAGCTGAAACAAGCAAGGAAGTGATTCCGCAGATGGAGAGAATTGCCCAAAGCCCGACAGTCGCTGTCGAATCTGTTACCAAACTGGCTGAAAGTCTGGTCGCTCAAAACCAGGGTATCGTCGCTGCCATTGAATTGGGACGCCAGAAACGTGCCCAACTAGAAACAACCATCGTCAAGTCCGCAGAAATGATCAACGATTCTGTCAAACTACGCGATGAGAAAATCGTCCAAGCCCTTCTAGACCAAGGCAAGGCCGCCCAGAAAGAAGTACAAGAATAACACAAGTCCCTTGTAAGTATAGCTTGCAAGGGATTTTGCTTGTTTTGTACTCAATGAAAATCAAAGAGAAAACTAGGAAGCTAGCCGCAGGCTGTACTTGAGTACGGTAAGGCGACGCTGACGTGGTTTGAATTTGATTTTCGAAGAGTATTAGTAGAAGTTTGAAGGTCAGGGAATTCTTGCCAGATTTAGAGAGAATACCCTAGAAAACCTTTTCACTACTAGTCTTTTATGATACAATAGAAGGAAGTAAAGGCGCTGTTTTTTCGATGTCGCAACGCCTTGGATGAATGAAAAAGGAAGAGTCCCTATGATTTTTAGATTTAAGCAAATAACTAGCTTGCATATATATATATATATATAAACTCGCGTTTTCATACCCATTTTCAAAACCTACCAATGCTTTTGGTAGGCTTTTTGCGTTTTAGAAATGGGGTATGAACATGGCTTATACCTTATCAAAAGAATTAGAACAAGAGCTCATTGTTTCAGCACCTGAGTTGCAGGCTAGTTATACTGCCATCGTAGAATACCTAGAAGCTATCAACCAGAAAGAAGCATCTGGAAGCAATTCTCAGGAACTCCAGAACCAGCTTGCTATTCAGCTGAGACGTTTAGAAGATTTGGTGCAGGGCTATCTCCAAATAAAGAAGAACCCGCATCACTACCTAGATGCAGATAAAGATCTGACGGCAGCCTATCAAGCTATAAAAGGGACGGAGCAAGATCTTCTCAAAAAATTGCAACATCTCAATCAAGCAGCCTTGCAGGATTTCCATATCAGCCAGAGACTATCTCCTAAAGATGAGACTGCTATCCCTGTAGCAGGTAAATCCAAAACCAAACAGGAATTGGCTATCGAGCGAGATTTAATCAACCAACTGACAAAGGGAGAAAGTCAATGGGTGTATCGACCTGAGTTAAATACAGAAGACCTCCTATGGGGAAACTTTTTTGCCAAGCTGGAAGCCAATAATGTCCGCATTTTGCAAGACCATCCCCTTACAAATTCAGAGAAAAATCAAATCAAAAACCAGCTCAATTTCGTCAACTTTTATGAAGCAGCCAAGTGGATAGCAGGGGAAAATGGAATTGCCAAGGTGCAGGTTCAACGTGAAGATGCCAGTCTAGGCACCATTCGCTTGGAAGTCTTGTGGAGAAATAATGTCGCTGGTGGCAAATCCAGCTATGAGATTGTCAACCAAGTCATCACAGGCGGAGAAGGGATTCGCCAGCGCCGCGGGGATGTGACTTTGTTAATCAATGGTCTGCCCATGATTCAGATTGAACTGAAAAGCCGTTCTCATCCTTACATGGATGCCTTTCGTCAGATTAAAAAATACGACCAAGAAGGACAGTTCAGAGGCATTTTTTCAAGTCTTCAGATGTTTGTCGTCTCCAATGTCACAGACACTCGCTACATCGCAGCTGCCAAAGCCAACAAGCTAAATGAACGCTTCTTGACCAAGTGGGTGGATAGTGAAAATAGACCCCTACCTCAACTCTTTGACTTTGCGGAGTCTGTCTTGTCGATACCGAGAGCCCACGAGATGGTCATGCAGTATTCTGTCATCGACGATGACAAGAAGGCATTGATTTTATTGCGTCCCTATCAGGTTCATGCCATTGAGGCTATCCGTGAAGCCAGTCGCCAGCGCCAGTCAGGCTATATTTGGCATACGACTGGTTCAGGAAAGACCCTGACCTCTTATAAGGTTTCGCGCAATCTGCTCCAGATTCCATCCATCGAAAAGACAATCTTTGTGATTGATAGGACAGACCTTGACCAGCAAACGACTAGCTCCTTTCAGTCCTACGCAGAGAACGATATGATTGATATCGACGAGACCGATGATACACAGGAATTGGTTAAAAATCTGGCTTCTGATGACCGCCGTGTCGTTGTGACGACCATCCAGAAAATCAATGCTATGATTCGTCAGTTTGATGAAGGACGTCACCAAAAAGTCTACAATCGTATCAAACAACTCAAACTAGCCTTTGTCGTCGATGAATGCCATCGTGCAGTGACTCCTGAACGTCAGCGATACCTAGAGCATTTCTTTACAAATTCTCTCTGGTATGGTTTTACAGGAACTCCTATCTTTACAGAAAATAAACGTGAACAAAAAGGAGACCTTGCTCAGACGACCGAAGAGCAGTACGGTGACTGCCTCCACCAATATACCGTCAAAGAAGCCATCTATGACAAGGCGGTTCTTGGTTTTAATGTGGAGTATCAGACAACCATGCCTGGTTGGGCAGAAGATGAGATTGACGAGGAGCGTTATGATGACGAAGGCCATATGCTTGCTGTTTTAGATGCCATTCTCAATCGCTCAAGACGCAAACTCGGTTTCCAAAATGGGGTAGGAAAAACCTATGAAGCCATTTTGACCGTTAAAAGCATTGCCCGTGCGCAGGCCTATTATAACCTGATTAAGCAAGTCAAAAATGGAGAGAAGTCTTTAAGCATTTCGGAAAATGTTAAAAAGGTCTTGCCAGACTTTCCTAAGGTTGCTATTACTTACTCTGTGACAGAAAATGAAGCAGACTCCTATGTTAACCAAGCCTATATGGAGGAGAGTTTGGAAGACTACAATGCCATGTTTGGCACCCACTTTAGTCTAGCTACCATTGCTTCCTACAATAGTGATCTCAACGATCGTTTGGCCCGTAAGAAAGAACGCTTTGCCTTCCGTGAGGAACAGTTGGACTTGGTTATCGTTGTGGACCGCTTGTTGACGGGCTTTGATGCCCCTTGCCTATCGACCCTGTTCATGGATCGTCAGCCCATGAAACCCCAGCATATCATTCAGGCCTTTTCACGAACCAATCGCCTCTTTGATGAAGGCAAGAAATTCGGTCAAATCGTTACCTTCCAAACGCCTGACCGCTTTAAAGAAAAGGTGGATGAAGCTCTAAGCCTCTACTCAAATGGTGGTGAAACCAGTGTCTTAGCCCCAGAATGGCAGGAGGAGAAGGCCAAGTTTCTGGAGAAGGTTCATCAACTATTAGCCATCGCTCCAAGTCCAGAGCAGGTGCCAGATTTGGATACAGCGACAGATGCAGAATTAAAACGCTTTGCTAAGGCCTTCCAAGAATTTGACAAGCTACTATCCTCTATACAAGTCTATTCTGACTATGATGAGAAAGTCATTTTCAGAGAGATTGGTCTCAGCCTAGAAGACATCGAGAACTTTGCCGGCCAATATCAAAATGTCATCGAAGAACTCCGCAGACGCAGAAAAGAAGACCAAGAAGATGAAGGTGTGTTACTGGATATCGAGTATGAGCTCGAATCCATCCGCACCGATGAGATAAATTATCACTATATCCTCTCTCTCATCCAAGCCTTGATCGAAAATCGGGAAAACCTCATTGGTAAAAATGAAAAGAGTCTGGTAGATAACTATATCGAAGATTTGAACAAATCCAATCCCAAGTTATCCAGCATCATCTCTCAACTCTGGCAGAATGTCCAAGCTGATGCTAAGAGCTATCAGGGGCAGTCTGTAACCCATAAGTTGGATGAGATGATTGAGCTAACAACCCAGAAAAAGATTCGTGAAACGGCAGATTATTGGCGGATAGGAGAGGATGAACTCCAGTTCGTAGTGGACAACTACCGCATCGGACGAGACAAGCAAAATGGCGAAAAAGCCATCACCGAGTCTCAGGACTATCTGGCCTATAAGGAAGCTCTCGGAGACAAGGCACTACCAAAACTAAAATACAAAAAAGCCCTCAAAGAGGACTATATGCGCATGATTTCAGAGGATATCCTACCACTAAGAGGGAGATAAAATGCCGATTTGACTTTTCTTATTTGCTAGGTGTTTAACTTTATCTTGTCAAATCAGACCTTTTATTGTTTCAAAATAGGTAAAACGGAAGAATAGAATAGCATAGCTCCCGTCCTAAAGTGCAAAAATAGGTAAAATTGAAGAATAGAAAGGGGGATATAGTGGAGAAATTATTTATTATCGGAAATGGGTTTGATATAGCACATGATTTAAAGACGGATTATCTATATTTCAAGAAGTTCATTTATCAGCAGGCTTATGGGAAAGATGAGTTGTTAGAGTCGTTGCAAACAGTAAAAGGAATTTGTGACTTTTTTAGGGAAAAGGATATTGAAATTCAAGAACAACATCGATGTGGCAAGGAAGATGGGTTGAGGGACATATATGGATATTCTCTATCCAAATTAGAAATGGTCAGTTAGATAAACATGAACGGTATCAATTTATTTATCGACATATGATGCAGTTAATGGGATTAGAAAATTTTTGGTCTCAGTTTGAGCATGATTTAGGTTGGATAAATGAGGTGAAAATTATACTGTCGTCTTGTGGTCTAGAAGAAGCTGAGGAGCTGGCAACGATTCTTGAAAAATTTCTAATAGCAGACATTGAAAACTTATTTAGGGAATGGGTTCAATGTTTTATTCTTGAATGGGATAATATGCCTTCTAATCTAAAAAAATTAAAACGAAAGAAATCTGTTGAACACAATAAAAATGCCTACTTTTTAACTTTTAATTATAGTATGTTGTTAGAGGATTTCTACGGTATAAATTCTGAACAAATATGTCATATACATGGAAGCATTTCTGAAAATAAGCTAATATTTGGACATAATCGTGAAATGGATTCTTATGATGAATCTATACAAAATGATCCAACTGCGGTACGTGACTTTCTTTATAATTTAGTTGATTTGACTAGAAAGCCTGTCCATCAGCAACTTAGAAAGCACGAATCCCTTTTCAAAAGTTTAAGCTCTATCAAAGAAATTTACTTCATTGGTTTTGGTATTCGGGATGAGAATGGAGTGGATGCTCCGTATTTTAAAGAAATTTTCAAACAGGCACCGGATGTGAGCATTTATATAGACCAGTTTGATAAGGAGAATGAATATACTATTAAGAAAATACTTAAGGCATGGGGTGCTCATAATGCTTATCAATTGCAATTTATAGATACTAATAAAGATGAAATAGTTGGAGGAGATATATGACAAAGAAACCAAGTTATCGCTTTGTGGGATTTGAAGATGAGTGGAAGGAAGTGAAGTTAGGGGAGATATTAGTTGAAAGAAATGAGCAGATTTCTGAAAATGAAGAGTATCAGTTAATGTCATTTGTGCAAGGAAAAGGAGTAGTACCAAAATCTGACAGATATGACAGAAGTTTTCTTGTTAAAGATGATAAGAAGAATTATAAAAAGACAGAATTTGGAGATTTCATCTATAGTTCTAATAATTTAGATACAGGGTCAATCGGTTTCAATAAAAGCGGTAAAGCATTAATTTCTCCTGTTTATAGTATATTTTATTCAAAAACAAAAAAGGAAAGTCAATTTATTGCTATACTGTCTCAAAGAAAAGAATTTATCAACGAGATGATTAAATATAGACAAGGTGTAGTATATGGTCAGTTTAGAATTCATGAGAGTGATTTTCTTAATATAAGTATACTAGCCCCAGAAAGTAATGCACAGGAGGCTCTGATAAACTTCTTCCAAGATATTGACCAGCTCATTATTCTTCAACAGCGTAAGATAGAGGTGCTCAAAGAGCAGAAGAAAACCTACCTCAAACTCCTCTTCCCAGCCAAAGGACAAACCAAACCAGCCCTTCGCTTCGCAGGATTTGAAGATGACTGGAAGGAAGTAAAGTTGGGGGAGTATTGTGATATTGCTACTGGGAAATTAGATGCTAATGCAATGGTCACAGATGGAGAGTATGATTTCTATACATCTGGGATACAAATATAAGATAGATGTAGCTGCATTTGAAGGTCCTGCAATAACGATTGCTGGCAATGGGGCAACTGTTGGATATATGCACTATGCTGATGGGAAATTCAATGCTTATCAGAGGACATATGTTCTATCTAATTTTTTAGTTGATAGAAGTTTTATTTATTCAGAAATTGGTAGAAAACTACCTTCTAAAATTCAGCAGGAAGCTCGTACTGGAAATATTCCTTACATTGTTATGGATATGCTTACAAAATTAGATATCTGTCTCCCCTCTCTCCCTGAACAAGAGGTCATCGGTTCTTTCTTCCAAGACTTAGACAAGGCCATTGCCAAGCAAGAGGAAAAAGTCAACCAGCTCAAAGAAAGCAAACAAACCCTACTCAGAAAAATGTTTATATAAGATACAAAGACCGTCAAAAGCCCAGTAAAAATAGGAAACTGGCACAGTCTTCGATGAAGGCCAGACAGTTTATCTTTTTTACCCAGTTTTTAGGTCGTGTTCAATTCATAAGATACAAAAACCGCAAAAAGCTACACCAAACGAATGAAAGTAGAAATTGATAGGAGACCCTATGTCACAAACAGATTTATCAAGAGAACTCTACCAATCCCTCTGGAATGCGGCAGATATCCTGCGTGGCCAGATGGAAGCTAATGAATACAAGTCCTACCTCTTGGGCTTGATTTTCTACAAATACCTATCCGATAACATCCTCCAAGCCGTCTGTGATAACTTGGACGAGACTTTTGAGTCCTTCCAGCAAGCGCAGCTTCTCTACGAGGAAAACTTTGCGGATGCAGATGTCCGTGAAGACCTCATCGAGGTCTTAAATGACGATCTGGGCTATGTGATTGAGCCTTCTCTAACCTTTACCAAGCTGGTTCAGTCTATCCACGAAGGAACCTTCCAGCTAGAGTCCCTAGCCCAAAGTTTCCGTGATATTGAGCAGGCCAATGAAAAATTTGAAAATCTTTTCGAAGATATCGACCTCTATGCTAAAAAGCTAGGCAACACCCCACAAAAGCAAAACAAGACCATCTCTGAGGTTATGAAACAGCTCAACGACCTCAATGTCTCTGGTCATGCTGGTGATATCTTGGGTGATGCTTATGAGTACTTGATTGGCCAGTTTGCCAGTGATTCTGGTAAAAAGGCTGGAGAGTTTTATACACCTCAAGCAGTTTCTCACCTCATGACTCAGATTGTCTTTGCAGGGCGTGAGCATCAAAAGGGGATGTCGGTTTACGACCCGACCATGGGTTCTGGATCTCTCTTGCTCAATGCCAAGCGCTATAGTAAGGAAGCTTCGACGATTTCTTACTACGGTCAAGAGTTGATTACTTCGACCTTCAACCTTGCTCGTATGAATATGATGCTTCATGGAGTTGCGATTGAGAACTATCACCTCAGCAACCATGATACTCTAGACGAAGATTGGCCGACTACGGAGCCGACAGACTTTGATGGGGTTTTGATGAACCCACCCTATTCACTGAAGTGGTCAGCAGATAGTGGCTTCCTGCAAGATCCTCGTTTTTCAAGTTATGGAGTTCTGGCACCTAAGTCCAAAGCAGATTTTGCCTTCCTTCTTCACGGTTTTTACCACCTCAAGCATAATGGAGTCATGGCCATCGTCCTCCCACACGGAGTTCTCTTTCGAGGAGCAGCCGAGCAAAAGATTCGCCAGCACCTATTAGAAGAAGGGGCTATTGATACAGTTATCGGCTTGCCAGCAAATATCTTCTACAACACCTCTATTCCGACAACCATTATTATCCTTAAAAAGAATCGCACCAATAAGGATGTCTTCTTTATCGATGCCTCAAAAGAGTTTGAAAAAGGGAAAAATCAAAACAATATGACCGAAGACCATATTGCCAAGATTTTGGAGACCTATCAAAAACGCGAGAATGTCGAGAAGTTTGCCCATCTAGCCAGCTTTGAAGAGATTGTTGAAAATGACTACAACCTCAACATTCCACGCTATGTCGATACCTTTGAGGAAGAACCAGTTGTTCCCCTAGCCGACCTCGCAGACCAACTTGCAGAGATTGATAAAGAGATTGGAGAGGTAGAAGCCAGACTCGCACAAATGCGTAGCCAGCTAGTAGGCACAACACCAGAAGCCCAAGCAGAATTAACCGCCTATCTCGAAAAATTGAAAGAGATTTAGAGAGTAGAGTTAGAATGAAAACATCTCGTATGAATTGTGCGAGGTGTTTTTGCATTTCGTTGTATTACACATCATGTATAATACAGGTGAAAAATGATGCTAAATGATAAAAAAATTGTAGCTTTAAAAATCTCCTTTGGATAATATGTATTTTCTATCACAATGAAAGACAAAATCTATTTTAAAATTTTTAGGAATTTTAGTTGACAAATGTAGATTTTAAGAGTATACTGATAATTGTAATTGACAAATGTAGATTTTGGAGGTGTGCTGATGCAGATTTCGGATGCAGAATGGCAGGTCATGAAGATTATCTGGATGCAGGAGGAGCAGACTAGTACTGATCTGATAAAAGTATTAGAGAAAAGGTTTAGTTGGTCCAAATCCACGATCCAGACACTCTTGGCTCGTTTGGTGGAGAAAGAATGTTTGACTCGGGAGAAGCAGGGCAAGTCCTTTATCTATTCAGCTCTGTTGACGCAGGAAGATAGTAGGAAGTTACTTGTCCAGGATATCAAAGACAAGCTTTGTTCTCGCAGGATGAAGCAGTTACTTGCTGATTTGATTGAAGAATGTGACTTTACCCTAGCTGACTTGGAAGGCTTGGAAGAAGTGATTTCAAAGAAAAAAGCAAGTGCTGTAACAGAAGTAAGATGTAATTGTATGTAAAGGAGACGCTATGTTAAATCTATTTGTATCTATTATTGTTCTAGGATTGATTGCTTTTATTCTCTTTTGGTTTTTCAAGAAACCGCAAGAAGATGCTAAGAGAGCCCAGCAAAAGAATGGTTATCAGGAGATTCGAGTGGAGGTCATGGGGGGCTACACTCCAGGAACTATTATCCTCAAAAAATCGCAACCTGCTCGCATTATTTTTGATCGAAGAGACCCTTCACCTTGCTTGGATCAAATCGTTTTCCCAGACTTTGGAGTGCATGCAGATCTGCCTATGGGAGACCAATATGTGGTTGAAATCACTCCTCAAGAAGCAGGTGAGTATGGTTTCTCTTGTGGCATGAATATGATGCACGGTAAGATGATTGTAGAATAGGAGAATGATATGACTGAAATTGTAAAAGCAAGTCTTGAAAATGGTGTTCAAAAAATCCGTATCACGGCAGACAAAGGCTACCATCCAGCCCACATTCAACTGCAAAAAGGGATTCTTGCTGAGATTACCTTTCATCGTGTGACACCTTCAAACTGTTATAAAGAGATTCTCTTCGAAGAAGAAGGGATCCTAGAACCAATCGCTCAAGATGAGGAAAAAGTCATTCGTTTTACTCCTCAAGACCTGGGTGAGCATGAATTTTCATGCGGCATGAAGATGCAAAAGGGGACCTACACCGTTGTTGAAAAAACTAAAAAGTCTCTCAGTCTTTTACAGCGTTTTTGGATTACTAGTATCTTTACTGTGCCTCTTGTGATTCTCATGATTGGGATGTCGACAGGAGGAATTAGTCACCAAGTCATGCGTTGGGGCACCTTTTTAGCCACAACACCCATTATGCTGGTAGCTGGAGTTCCATATATCAGAAGTGCCTGGGCTAGTTTTAAAAAACATAATGCCAACATGGATACCCTGGTTGCTCTGGGAACCATAGTGGCCTATTTCTATAGCTTAGTTGCCCTCTTCACTGGTCTGCCCGTTTACTTTGAAAGTGCTGCATTTATCCTCTTCTTCATTCTTTGGGAGCAGTTTTTGAGGAAAAAATGCGAAAAAATACTTCGCAGGCAGTCGAAAAATTATTAGACCTACAAGCAAAAACAGCAGAGGTTTTGCGTGATGATGTTTATGTTCAAATACCTCTAGAACAAGTCAAAGTTGGGGATCTCATTCGCGTTCGACCAGGTGAAAAAATCGCGGTTGATGGAATTGTCTTAGAAGGTGAAACGAGTATCGATGAATCAATGGTGACTGGGGAAAGTATTCCAGTAGACAAATCTGTCGGAGATGCTGTCATTGGTTCAACCATCAATAATAGTGGTACGATCATCTTTAGAGCTGAAAAAGTTGGTTCTGAGACCATGTTGGCTCAGATTGTGGACTTTGTGAAGAAAGCTCAAACCAGTCGAGCTCCTATTCAAGATTTGACCGACAAGATTTCAGGGATTTTCGTACCAGCAGTTGTCATTTTAGGACTCCTTACTTTTTGGATCTGGTTTGTTTTTCTTGGTGAAAGTTTTGTAACGTCGCTCCTCTATGGTGTTGCAGTCTTGATTATTGCCTGCCCTTGTGCTCTTGGACTTGCGACACCGACAGCACTTATGGTTGGAACAGGACGAAGTGCCAAGATGGGGATTCTTCTCAAAAATGGTACAGTTTTACAGGAAATCCAAAAAGTCCAAACGGTTGTTTTTGATAAGACAGGAACCTTGACCGAAGGGAAGCCAGTAGTGACAGATGTTATTGGTGATGAAAGAGAAGTGCTAAGTTTGGCTGCTTCACTGGAAGATGTATCTCAACACCCGCTAGCTCAAGCTATTGTTAATCGTGCATCTGAACTAGGAATTAGCCTTTGCCCAGTGGAAAACTTCCAAGCCTTGCATGGAAAAGGTGTGACTGGGATTATTAATGGTAAACAAGTCTTGCTGGGGAATGCTAAACTTTTAGCTGACCTTGCTATTCCACATGATTATCAAGAACGATTTGAATTGCTTGAGAAAGAAGCAAAAACAGTTGTCTTCCTATCCGTGGATGGTGAGTTAAAAGGCTTAATTGCCTTGCAGGATGTCCCTAAGGAAAATGCCAAAGAAGCTATTGCCAAATTGAAAAAACGTGGTCTTAGAACGGTCATGCTTACTGGAGATAATGCTGGAGTAGCCCATGCGATTGCAGAGCAAATTGGGATAGAAGAAGTGATTGCAAATGTCTTGCCAGAGGAAAAGGCACATGAAATTCACAAGCTTCAAAAGAATGGCAAATTGGCCTTTGTTGGAGATGGTATCAATGATGCGCCGGCCCTCAGTGTAGCGGATGTCGGAATTGCTATGGGCTCTGGAACAGATATTGCTATCGAATCAGCAGATCTTGTCCTTACAACCAACAATTTACTAGGATTGGCACGTGCTTTTGATATGAGTAAGAAGACCTTTAATCGTATTCTACTCAATCTTTTCTGGGCTTCTATCTATAACCTCATTGGTATTCCGATTGCAGCAGGAGTCTTTTCAGGACTTGGTTTAGTGCTAAATCCAGAACTTGCAGGATTGGCCATGGCCTTTAGTTCAGTCTCTGTTCTAATCAGCTCTCTCATGCTTAATTTTACTAAAGTCGATTAAAAAGGCGGTCTTAACCGCTTTTTTGCTATTATAAAACAGATTTTCAAAACGTTTTCAATCTGTACTGTAATAGAGAATAGAGTTTTGTGAGCACATTCTTATGAAACTATAAGTAAATGTGATAAATTAGGAGTGTAAATTTACTGAATCGTTTTCAAAAAACATATAAAAGCGCTTTTATTATTCATCAAATTAACTTTTAAGGAGAGTTATCATTATGACTCAAGGGAAAATTACTGCATCTGCAGCAATGCTTAACGTATTGAAAACATGGGGCGTAGACACAATCTACGGTATCCCATCAGGAACACTTAGCTCACTTATGGACGCTTTGGCTGAAGACAAAGATATCCGTTTCTTGCAAGTTCGCCACGAAGAAACAGGTGCTCTTGCAGCGGTTATGCAGGCTAAATTTGGCGGTTCTATCGGTGTTGCAGTTGGTTCAGGTGGTCCAGGTGCGACTCACTTGATCAACGGTGTTTACGATGCAGCTATGGATAACACTCCATTCCTAGCGATCCTTGGATCACGTCTGTCAACGAACTCAACATGGATGCCTTCCAAGAGCTCAACCAAAATCCAATGTATAACGGTATCGCTGTTTACAACAAACGTGTAGCTTACGCAGAGCAATTGCCAAAAGTCATCGACGAAGCTTGTCGTGCTGCCGTTTCTAAAAAAGGTCCAGCCGTTGTTGAAATTCCAGTAAACTTTGGTTTCCAAGAAATCGACGAAAACTCATACTACGGTTCAGGTTCTTACGAGCGTTCATTCATCGCTCCTGCTTTGAACGAAGTTGAAATCGACAAAGCTGTTGAAATTTTGAACAACGCTGAACGTCCAGTAATCTACGCTGGTTACGGTGGTGTTAAAGCTGGTGAAGTGATTACTGAATTGTCACGTAAAATCAAAGCACCAATCATCACAACTGGTAAAAACTTCGAAGCTTTCGAATGGAACTACGAGGGTTTGACAGGATCTGCTTACCGTGTTGGTTGGAAACCAGCCAACGAAGTGGTCTTTGAAGCAGACACAGTTCTTTTCCTTGGTTCAAACTTCCCATTTGCTGAAGTTTATGAAGCCTTCAAGAACACTGAAAAATTCATCCAAGTTGATATCGACCCTTACAAACTTGGTAAACGCCATGCCCTTGACGCTTCTATCCTTGGTGATGCAGGTCAAGCAGCTAAAGCTATCCTTGACAAAGTAAACCCAGTTGAGTCTACTCCATGGTGGCGTGCTAACGTGAAGAACAATCAAAACTGGCGTGATTATATGAACAAACTCGAAGGTAAAACTGAGGGTGAATTGCAATTGTACCAAGTTTATAATGCCATCAACAAATATGCTGATGAAGATGCGATCTACTCAATCGACGTCGGTAACTCTACTCAAACATCAACTCGTCACCTTCACATGACACCTAAGAACATGTGGCGTACATCTCCACTCTTTGCAACAATGGGTATCGCTATCCCTGGTGGTATTGCTGCTAAGAAAGACAATCCAGACCGCCAAGTATGGAATATCATGGGTGACGGAGCCTTCAACATGGTTTACCCAGACGTGATTACGAACGTTCAATACAACCTTCCAGTTATCAACGTTGTCTTCACAAACGATGAGTATGCCTTCATCAAGAACAAATACGAAGATACAAACAAACACTTGTTTGGTGTAGACTTCACAAACGCTGACTACGCGAAAATCGCTGAAGCTCAAGGTGCTGTAGGGTTCACTGTAAACCGTATCGAAGATATCGATGCTGTGGTTGCTGAAGCTGTTAAACTCAACAAAGAAGGTAAAACTGTTGTCATTGATGCGCGCATCACTCAACACCGTCCACTTCCAGTAGAAGTGCTTGAGTTGGATCCAAAACTTCATTCAGAAGAAGCGATCACAGCCTTCAAGGAAAAATACGAAGCAGAAGAACTCGTACCATTCCGCCTCTTCTTGGAAGAAGAAGGGTTGCAATCACGCGCAATCAAATAATTTCTCTCGTCGAATTTATTCTTTGATTTTCACAGAGTGGAACTTAAAAAGATCGGAGTCATCCGGTCTTTTTATGGAGAATAGTAAATGAATTTAAATCAATTAGATATTATCGTTTCAGATGTTCCCCAAGTCTGTGCTGACTTGGAGCGTATTTTGGATAAAAAGTCCGATTATGTTGATGACAGCTTTGCTCAGTTTACGATTGGCAGTCATTGTCTTATGTTGTCTCAAAATCATTTGATTCCTTTGGAAGATTTTCAGTCAGGCATCATTCTTCACATCGAGGTTGAGGATGTAGAGCAGAACTACCAACGGTTGAAAGATCTTGGTATCCAGGTTTTAAACGGACCAGCTGTAACGGATTGGGGAACAGAATCCTTATTAGTTAAAGGTCCTGCTGGTCTAGTGCTTGATTTTTATCGTATGAAATAAGGCGAGTAGTCATTTGACGTTAACCTTAGTTATTTTTAAAACAGAATGTAAGAATGTGAACTATTGAAAAGATCGGAGCCATCCGGTCTTTTTTTGTATTAATAATTGCATATAAATATTTGACGGCGTTTTCTGAAAATATTATAATAAAAATGTAATAATAGAAACTATGACTGATATAGAAAGGAGAAATACTTTTAAACAGCTGTAGTAAGTGGATTTTCTTATGTCATTAGAAAGAGTGATGATATTCAGTTCACTAGTCGACTTTATGGTTCTGGGAAACCTTACAATTGTAACATAATGACTAATGAAACTTGGGATTGAAAGTATCTCCACGAATAGATATTAGGAGAAAAAGATATGCAAAAAAAGGATATTTATCTAATCTGTATTACCATGATTATTTGTTCAATTATTCTAGGATTGATTATAGGAAGTTTTATTCTTCATGGTCTTGAAGATATTGCTGCAATAATTAACCATGGCTTGCTGACGATTAATCAATCGATTCATTGATAAGGAGTAATCATTTTCTAATATTTGATTGACTAAACAGATCGGAACAATCCGGTCTTTTTATTTGGTATCTTTTTTGTTAAAATAGATTTATCATCATGTTTTATGGAGAAAAAATATGCCAACAACTTTCTTTCTATTAATTGGCTTAATGATGTTAGGCTTTGCTGCCTCCACCTATTTTATGTTTTCCCATTTTATATTTAGTAATTATAGTAATGCCAAGAGATGTACCGAAAGAACGGAAGGATTTATTATTCGATATTCCTATGTTCTTTATAATGGGATTAGTCTCCCAGTTGTTGAATACACTGTTGACGGGAACCAATACAGGGTCGTCGGGCCGAAATTTCTATCGGCTATTTCAAATAGAATCAGTACTCCCTTAGGTTCAATCGTATCTGATGTAAAAACGGATAATTTTGAAAATGGTGAAATTCCACAAGTTTTAAGATACAAAGTTAAGGGTAATAGTTTTTTGTCTTATACAAAATCTCCACTTAAGGAACGCTTTCCAATTGGTGGAAAAGTTGCTGTTTATTATGATCCTAAAAAACCAAAACATTCCTATGTAGAAAGACCACTAAGACCTGGACGATATGCATGGTTGGCAAAATGTTTTATCTATCTCAATGTTTTTATTATGGTTGCTCTAGCTTTCTTTATCATGTTCATTCTTCCAAATCTTATGAAATAAAGCAGTTTTGTATATAAACTTCAACTACCCTATTTGGCTTCTATGTTCATCGTAGAAGCTTTTTTATAAAGAAAATGCTTTTCTTAAAACATTTTTTGGGGCTATTTCAGAAATTTTTAAATGTTTGATAGTATACTAGTACTAGTAAATCATGTGAGGTAAAGTGATGACAGAAAGACTACAATTTCCAGAGGGGTTCCTCTGGGGTGGTGCAACAGCAGCCAACCAATGCGAGGGTGCTTATAATTTAGACGGGCGTGGTTTAGCTAACGTTGATGTTGTACCTATTGGTGCAGATCGTGAAGCCATTATCACAGGTCAGAAAAAGATGTTTTCGTTTGAGGAGGGATATTTTTACCCAGCCAAGGAAGCCATTGATATGTACCATCATTACAAGGAAGATATTGCCCTTTGCAGAGATGGGCTTTAAGACTTATCGGCTTTCTATTGCTTGGACTCGGATTTTTCCTAAGGGCGACGAAGCGGAGCCAAATGAAGCTGGTCTAGCCTTTTATGAGGATTTATTTAAGGAGTGCCACAAGTATGGTATTCAACCTCTGGTGACTATCACGCATTTCGACTGTCCTATGCACTTGATTAAAGAATACGGTGGTTGGCGCAATCGTCGTATGTTGGAATTCTATGAAAAACTCTGTCGCACACTCTTTACACGATACAAGGGCTTGGTAAAATACTGGCTTACCTTTAACGAAATCAACATGATTCTCCATGCACCCTTTATGGGAGCTGGTCTCTGTTTTGAAGAAGGCGAAAATCAGGAACAAGTCAAATATCAAGCCGCTCACCATGAGTTAGTAGCTTCAGCCCTTGCGACTAAGATTGCCCACGAAATCGACCCAGAAAACAAGGTTGGATGTATGTTGGCAGCAGGGCAGTATTATCCTAACACAGCCCATCCAAGAGACTACTGGGCTGCTATGGAAGAAGACCGTAAGAGTTACTTTTTCATCGATGTTCAAGCGCGTGGGGAATACCCAAATTACGCCAAGAAGCAGTGGGAGCGTGAAGGAATTAAGGTTGAAATGACACCAGAGGATTTAGACTTGTTGAAGAATAATACTGTTGACTTTGTTTCCTTCTCTTACTATGCGAGTCGAGTGGCCTCGGGGGATCCAAAAGTGAGGGATCTGACAGCTGGAAATGTCTTTGCCTCTATCAAAAATCCCTATCTGGAATCCTCAGAATGGGGGTGGCAGATTGACCCACTAGGACTTCGGATTACCCTCAATGCTATCTGGGATCGTTACCAAAAGCCTATGTTTATTGTAGAAAATGGTCTCGGTGCCATGGATATCCCTGATGAAAATGGTTATGTGGAAGATGACTATCGGATTTCTTATCTAGAAGCCCACATCAAGGCTATGCGAGATGCCATTTACCAAGATGGCGTTGACTTGCTTGGTTATACAACTTGGGGCTGTATCGATTTGGTTTCAGCTGGAACAGGCGAAATGAATAAACGCTATGGATTTATCTATGTGGATCGAGATAATGCAGGAAATGGGACTCTCAAACGCAGTAAAAAGAAATCCTTCTACTGGTACAAGGATGTGATTTCCAGCAATGGTGCAAGCATTGAGTAGAGTGTATTTGTTCACTATTTTTATAAAATCTTCTCCCTACTTTATAATCTGTGAAAAAGAGTTCAATCAGGACTCTTTTTTTGCTATAATGAAGGGAGAAAAATCAGACAGGAGATTGACATGTCAGAACCGTTATTTTTAAATTCCGTTATGCAAGAAAAAATCTGGGGCGGCACCAAACTTCGTGATGAGTTTGGCTACGACATTCCAAATGAAAAAATCGGAGAATACTGGGCCATTTCAGCTCACCCAAATGGAGTTTCAAAGGTAGCCAATGGCCGTTATGAAGGAACAGACCTAGCTACTTTGTATGCAGAACATCGTGAGTTATTTGGCAACCGTCCAGAGCCTGTATTTCCACTCTTGACCAAAATCCTCGATGCTAATGATTGGCTCAGTGTTCAAGTTCACCCAGATGATGCTTATGGATTAGAGCATGAAGGTGAACTCGGTAAAACAGAATGCTGGTATATCATTGCAGCAGATGAAGGTTCAGAGATTATCTATGGTCACAATGCTAAGTCTAAGGAAGAACTCCGCCAACAAATCGAAGATAAAAACTGGGATGCCTTACTGACCAAAGTACCTGTCAAGGCTGGAGATTTCTTCTATGTACCAAGTGGGACTATGCACGCTATTGGAGCAGGTATCTTAATTCTTGAAACGCAACAGTCTAGTGATACAACCTACCGTGTCTATGACTTTGACCGCAAGGACGACAAGGGTAACTTGCGTGAACTTCACCTTGAAAAATCCATCGATGTTTTGAATATTGGTGAGCCTGCTAATAGCCGTCCTGTGACGGTCAAAGCAGATGATTTGCGTTCGACTTTACTGGTTTCAAATGATTTCTTTGCTGTTTACAAGTGGGAAATCACAGGAAAGGTTGAATTTGAAAAGACAGCTGACTACAGCTTGTTGAGCGTCTTGGCTGGTCAAGGGAAACTGACTGTAGACGGAAAGGAATATCCAATCCAAAAAGGTAGCCACTTTATCTTACCAAGTGATGTTGAAGCTTGGACTCTGGAAGGGCAAAGCCTAGAATTGATTGTTAGCTATCCATAAAAAGAAAGAGAGGGGGACAGAAATCGGTAATTCGTTAGAATTCGATTTCGTCGTCCCACCTCCGCACAGTTGAGTAGGGCTGTAAAAGCTGATGAAATCAGCGTAGTAGAGCCCACTCAACCACTGCGTCTTGCTCGACAATCCAAAGACAATTGAGAGGCTAGGACTTTTGTCCCAACCTCTTTTTTGTATTTACATAAATTGGGCGATAAAGACCACGATGATGATAATTGGAATGATGAAACGAAGAAGGAAAAGCCAGACTTGGAAAAGTCCTTGTTTCCAAGGTGTTTCATCAAGATGAAGTTCCTCCATTGCCAGTGTTTTCTTGAAAATATAGCCTGTAAAAAGAGACAAGCAGAGAGCACCGAAAGGCATGAGGAGGTTGGAAACCAAGAAATCCATGGCGTCAAAGAAGGTTTTCCCAAAGATGTGGACATCAGCCATCACGCCATAGGATAGGGCAGAAGGGATACCAAATATGAACGTTAAAACACCTAAAATTATACTCCACTTGGCACGCTTACGATTGTCTTGGTTGGTGATGTTACCGACATTGATTTCAAGCATAACGACTGAAGAAGTGATAGTTGCAAAGAGGAAGAGCAAGAGGAAGAGAATATAGAAAATACTACCAAAAGGCATTTTATCAAAGAGTTGGGGCAGGACGATAAAGAGGAGACTCGGACCACCTTCTGATTGGATGTTAAAGGCTGACATGGCTGGGAAAATTGCTAGTCCTGCCATGATAGATACTGAGATGTTCATGGCAACGATAGACATACCTGATTGGACCAGATTGGTTTTCTTATTCAAGTAGGATGCATAGGTCAACATGGCAGTAACCCCGAGGGACAAAGCAAAGAATGACTGTCCTAGAGCATAGAGGAGTCCAGCGCTTGTCAGTTTTGAAAAGTCAGGTTTGAGGAAGTAAACCACACCTTCCATAGCATTTGGCAAGCTAAGAGAGCGCCCGATGATGACGACAAAGATGATAAAGAGGAGAGGCATCATGACCTTAGATGCTTTTTCAATCCCTTTTTGCACTCCCTTAGATACGATAAAAATATTGAGGAAGATAAAAAGAGCTTGAGAACCAAGGGCAATCCAAGGATTTGAAATGATGTCTGTAAAGAGTTGAGCATAGTCGCTACTAATCCCAACTTGGAAGGCTTTAGCAATAGCGATACCTAGATAAACTAAAACCCATCCACCAATAACACTATAAAAGGATAAGAGGATGAAAAGAGCAAAGGCACCGATCCAACCGATAAAGTTGTAGTTCTTGTTATTTCCTAATTTTCCAAAGGTTTTGATTGCTGATACGCCCGCACTTCGACCAAGGGTAAACTCAGCAAGCAAAAGTGGGAAACCAATTAAAATCGTCGAGATGAGAAAGACCAGTAAGAAACCTCCCCCACCATTGGCAGCGGTCATATAAGGAAACTTCCAAACGGCCCCGAGACCAATAGCAGAGCCAGCAGAGGCAAGGATAAAGCCCAGTTTTGAGCCCCATTGCGATTTTTCAGACATCGTTATACTCCGATCTAGTTTTCTAAATAAGAAAAGGCTACTTGAGTTGTCAAATAGCCTTCTCTCAATTGCTCTTTTGAGCTTTTTCTTTGATTGATAGACTTGATTATCCTATCATGATTTTTCAAGTCTGTCAAGAAAGCGGTTTTTATGTTTTCATAAAAAATATGATAAAATACTTGACTCTCCCCAAAGGGGAGGGTATATACTATTTATGTAAGGAGAAAATCATGTTCCATATAAAAGAAGCTGCGCAACTTTCAGGTGTTTCTGTCAAGACACTTTACCATTATGATAAGATTGGTCTCTTGGTTCCATTAAAGTCAGAAAATGGCTATCGGATCTACAGTCAAGAGGATTTAGAACGACTACAGGTTATCCTCTATTACAAGTATCTAGGCTTTTCTTTAGAAAAAATAGCAGAGCTATTGAAGGAAGAAAAGACGAACTTGTTACCACATTTGACAAGACAGTTGGAGTATTTGACTAGAGAAAGACAACATTTGGATACCTTGATTTCCACCTTGCAGAAAACTATTCAAGAACAAAAAGGAGAAAGAAAAATGACTATTGAGGAAAAATTCACTGGATTTAGCTATCAAGACCATCAAAAATACCAGCAAGAGGCGGTAGATAAGTATGGTCAAGAAGTCATGGATCAAGCCCTTGATCGTCAAAAAGGACGTGAAGATGAGTCTACGGCCGCCTTTAACCAAGTTTTTCAAAGCTTGGCTCAAAATCTCAAAGATGGTCTACCTGCAACAGCAACTGAAAATCAAGAGCAAGCAGCCAAGCTCTTGCAAGCCATCCGTACTTATGGATTTGACTGCTCTATCGAGGTCTTTGGTCATATCGGCAAAGGCTATGTCTATAATCCAGAGTTTAAGGAAAACATTGATAAGTTTGGACAGGGAACAGCCCAGTACACATCAGATGTGATTGCTCACTATGTAGGCACACAAACTCGATAAAACTCAAAGACTAAGCTAAGGTTGACAAAGCTAGTGACAGAATTTTATACTCTTCGAAAATATCTTCAAACCATGTCAGCTTCCATCTGCAACCTCAAAATAGTATTTTGAGCTGACTTCGTCAGTTCTATCTACAACCTCAAAACGGTGATTTGAGCAACCTGCGGCTCGCATCCTAGTTTGCTCTTTGATTTTCATTGAGTATTAGTAGGGGGACACAGACTTAGATAAGATAAAAATCGGCGGAGTGACCTCTGCCGATTTACTGTTATTTGAGTTGGTATGACCAGTCTTCCCCATCCTTGTAGTAAAAGAACTCACTGAGATCCTCTTCCAAAAAAACACGTAGCATATCAGACATATCTTCAGTAGCTAGTTTGAGATGAGATAGATTTTCAAAATCTTCCCACCAGACTTTTCCTTCGTCAGAAGATTGGAGCTCACCAGAAAAGTGTTCGGTCTTGTAAAAGAGGACAACATAGCGAAAATCCTCATCATCATACCAATCTTTGATACCACAGAGTTGAGGCTTAGAAATGGTCAGCCCAGTTTCTTCCTTCACTTCACGAATGACGGCATCGACAAAGGATTCCCCACGTTCAACATGCCCACCAGGAAAAGTAATGCCAGGCCAGTCAGAACTAACTCGGTCTTGAACTAGGACCTTATCCCCATTTTTAATCATGCACATGTTGACAAATTCGACTGCTTCTCTTCTGTTCATTTTATTTTTCCTATTTTGTTAGTAATCTTTCTACCACGTTTAACTTTCGCATGGTCAGATTAACGCCAAATAGCTTTTCAAGATAGTTGGTATTGAGTTTTTTTCGTTTTGCAGTTCTTGGGAGATAGAGGTAAAGACAATGGTTTCCAATACAAATTTCTTCCTCACCATAGTCAATATCCAATTTTTCTAATGGTAGACTTTGAATAGCATTTTGAAAAAGAATCACATGTATTCGGTCATAAAAATAGTGTTCTCCAAACGGGTTTTCTTGGACAATTTTCGTAAAATCACGTTTGCTCTTGATTACCATTTTTAAGTCAGCACCAATTTTATCCTTTATTAGAGTGTGAACCTGTTCTCGTATTTCTTCCAGGGATAAATCACTTTCAAGAATGATATTTCCACTTTGAATATAAGTTCGAACTTGTTGAAAACCAGCCTCTGTCAAGATATCTACCAGAAATGACATTTTAGGAATAGCATTTTGTCCATTAGGTGTAACACCTCTTAGTAAAATAATATGTTCCAAAGGACTTCCTTTCTTATTGGGTATTCTAGCCATTCAATTATTTATATATTGGATTTGAGCCTGCCACCCAGCCGGTGCAGAGGGCAGAAGTGATGTTAAAGCCACCCGTGTGAGCATTGATATCAAGTACCTCGCCAGCAAAGTGAAGGCCAGAAACTAATTTGCTTTCCAGCGTTTTAGGATTGATTTCCTTGAGACTGACACCACCTTTAGTTACAAAAGATTTTGCCAAGGACATTTTGCCAGTCACAGGGATTTTGAGGAATTTGATAGATTGGACAAGTTGGTCAAGTTCTTTTTCTGTTAGTTGTTTGACTTTTTCTGGATATCCTTGAATAAAGAATTCTGCCAAGCGTTCAGGGAACATGGTTTTCAAAGCATTTTTCAAGGATTTTTCACGATTTTCTTCAAGAAATGATAGCAAATCACTTTCAGAAAGTTGTGGCAAGACATCTAGGGAGAGGATTTCCCCACCCTTGACAAAGCTAGACATGCGCAGTGCAGCAGGGCCTGACAAGCCAAAGTGAGTAAAGAGAAGATCATGGGTGATGACATGCTTGCCATAGCTTAGGGTCACATCGTCCAGTGAAATTCCCTGCAAGGCCTTATGTGGAAAATCTGTCAATAAAGGACTTTCGGCAGCTTCGAGCTCGGTAATAGTGTGTTTGAAGTGGCGAGCAATCTCGTGGCCAAAACCAGTAGATCCAGTAGAAGGATAGGATTTTCCACCAGTTGTGACAATGAGTTTATCACAAGTAAAGGTCTGGTCTGCAGATTTCAGGACAAACTGGTCATCTATCTTTTTAACCGAAACGATCTCTGTTTGAGTAGCAATTTTTCCACCAAGTTCAATGATTTTCTTTTCCAAAGCCTCGATTATAGTCCGAGATTTGTCGCTGGCTGGAAAGACACGACCGTGATCTTCGACCTTGAGTTTGACACCATTTTCCGTAAAAAAGTTGATGATATCATGGTTATCAAACTGGGAGAAGACACTGTATAGAAAGCGTCCATTTCCAGGGATGCCAGCTAGCAGGTCGTCTAGAGTTCCGTTGTTGGTTACGTTGCAACGGCCACCGCCAGTACCAGCTAATTTTTTTCCAAGTTTTCGATTTTTTTCAATGAGAAGGGTTTTCTGCCCGTAAAAGCTACTGGAAATGGTAGCCATCATACCAGCAGGACCTCCCCCGATTACAATAGTGTCAAAATGTTTCATAAGAGTATTGTACCATAAAAAAACAAGAGATGATAAGTCATCTCCTGTTTGATTTATTAGTCAATTTCATATCCCATAAGGAGTCCGCCTTCTTCTGCATAAAAACTGCAGAGTCCAGAAGTTGGAAGGGTAGTAATATCTGCTTGTGGGTATTTTTCACGTAGGAGTTCTGAGAGCTGTTGGCAGAATTTTTCGTTACTGCGATGAGCCATGACGATACGACCACCAGCGTAGCCGGCTTTGATTAACTCTTCATAAGCAGCTTGAAGGGATTTTTTAGCACCACGAGCCTTTTGGAGAAGTTCCAAGGTTCCGGTTTCACTTGCTTCACCAACCATTCGAATATTGAGAAGCCCAACAACTGTACCAATAAGTTTATTCAAGCGACCGTTCTTAACCAGGTTATCAACCTTAGCAAGGACGAATAGCAGCTTAGTTTTTTCTTGGTAGGCAGTAATAGCTTTAACCACTTCTTCAAAAGAAAGTCCTTGGTCAATCAAATCATTGATTTTTTTAACGATTAAGTCAACTTCCCCACCAGCTGATAAGCTGTCGATTACATGAATCTGAGTGTCAGGGTGTTCTTCAAGATAAATGTTTTTAGCTAATTGTGCACTATTGTGGCTACCAGAGAGAGTTCCAGTGATGGTCACCACAAAAATATGTTTGGCGCCTTCGAAAGCACGTAAGTAATCATCAGGGCTAGGACATGCTGATTTTGAAGCTTCAGAAGTTGCATACATAGTTTCCATCATTTGATCGATATCAAGATTAGCATCGTCAATAAAGACCTGATCTGCTACTTGAATCTTTAAGGGAACACTGATAAATTCGGTATCAATAGCAGGATTTGCCAATTGGCGATAATCACAACCAGAGTCAGCTACAATCTTCCAAGTCATAGAAATTCTCCATCTTTATCACTTATACATTGACAAAGGTTCTGTCTTTTTTTACAATTATATCATGAAAAATCTTAAAACAAAAGTCTCATTGCTCTGTTGTCACAAGTAGAAAGGAAGTGTTATGGCTGAACGAAGAATTTCTGAAAATTCCCTAGAAAATCTCAGAAAATCAAATAAAGAATCCAATTTACTGACCAGAGAAGCTATTGAAACAGCTCTCTTGCAACTTTTGGAGAAAAAGGACTTGACAAAGATTAGCATTTCTGAGTTAGTCAAGCGTGCTGGCGTTTCTCGTGCAGCTTTTTATCGAAACTATGACTCCAAAGAAGAGATTTTAGAAAGCGTCTTTAAACGCAGTGTCCATAATATCATGGAGCAACTGAGTCATTACGATGTCAAAACGGATCTTTATCTGGTTTGGGTTCACCTCTTTAGAGAAGCCAAGAAAGAAGCCAAGGTTATTCAGCTTGCCTTGGACTACCACTTGGAAAAAATCTTTGTGCAAGCCATGCAAGATTTTTTAGAAAAATACTATGGAAAATCAAAAGGAGTTAGCTCTTACCTGCATTCTTTTTGGAGTTCTGCCATCGTATCTGTTTTACTTAAATGGATCAAGGATGGAATGAAGGTTCCTGCTGAAAAAATCGCAGATCTGCGCTTGCCATTTTTCAAAAAATAAATCCAGAGGAGAGAAGTTATGACAGAAAAAAGACTGGCATGGGATGAGTATTTTGCTGCTCAAGCTCTATTAATTGCCAATCGTTCGACCTGTAAACGTGCCAAGGTAGGAGCTGTTTTAGTCAAGGATAATAAGGTTATTTCAACAGGCTATAATGGCTCTGTATCAGGAACAGAACATTGTATTGACCATGACTGTTTGGTGATTGAGGGTCACTGTGTTCGTACCCTTCATGCCGAGGTAAATGCTATTTTACAAGGGGCAGAACGTGGTGTTCCAAAAGGATTTACTGCCTATGTCACTCATTTTCCTTGCCTCAACTGCACTAAGCAATTACTTCAAGTAGGATGCGAGCGTGTTGTGTATATTAACCAATACCGTATGGATGACTACGCCCAATACCTTTATCAAGAAAAGGGGACAGAATTGACCCATTTGCCACTAGAGACAGTACAAGCAGCTCTTCAAGAAGCTGATTTGATTTAGAATTATAAAAAATAAATGGTTTCAAAAGCTTTTTGGACCATTTTTTGGTATAATAAGAAGAATAAATTGAAAGAAGGAATTCAGAAAATGGGAAAACTTGAAGTTATTAATCATCCACTGATTCAACACAAATTGTCAATCTTGCGTCGTACGGACACTTCTACAAAAGCTTTTCGTGAGCTAGTTGATGAAATTGCAATGTTGATGGGATATGAAGTACTTCGTGATCTTCCACTTGAAGATGTAGAAATCGAAACACCAATCACAAAAACAGTTCAAAAACAATTGGCTGGTAAAAAATTGGCAATTGTCCCAATCTTGCGTGCCGGTATTGGTATGGTTGATGGACTATTGAGTTTGGTTCCAGCAGCTAAAGTTGGTCACATTGGTATGTACCGTGACGAAGAAACCCTTCAACCAGTAGAATACTTGGTAAAATTACCTGAAGATATTGACCAACGTCAAATCTTTGTAGTTGACCCTATGCTTGCGACAGGTGGATCAGCGATTTTGGCTGTTGACTCCCTCAAAAACGTGGTGCTTCAAACATCAAGTTTGTCTGCCTTGTGTCTGCTCCAGAAGGTGTGAAAGCTCTTCAAGAAGCTCACCCAGATGTAGAAATCTTCACAGCAGCTTTGGATGAGCACTTGAACGAACATGGTTACATTGTTCCAGGTCTTGGGGATGCTGGTGACCGCTTGTTCGGAACAAAATAGGATTCTAAAGTGAGATTGAGACTATTTCCCTAGTTTTAGTCTTGAAATGAGGTTGAATTTTTGTATCTGTCTTTAGAATAGAGCAAAGATTTGACCTTTTTTGACCAAAAATATATAATAATTTTATTGACAAAGAAATTTAGAAATCAGAAGGAGAATTGAATGATTCCTGTAGTTATTGAACAAACAAGTCGTGGAGAACGTTCATATGATATTTACTCACGTCTTCTAAAAGATCGTATCATCATGTTGACTGGACCAGTCGAAGACAATATGGCAAACTCAGTCATTGCCCAATTGCTTTTCTTGGATGCTCAAGATAGTACAAAAGATATCTATCTTTATGTAAATACTCCAGGTGGTTCAGTATCAGCTGGTTTGGCAATCGTTGATACCATGAACTTTATCAAGGCAGATGTCCAAACCATCGTTATGGGGATGGCTGCTTCGATGGGTACAATTATTGCTTCAAGTGGAGCAAAAGGTAAACGTTTCATGCTTCCAAATGCAGAATACATGATTCACCAACCGATGGGTGGTACAGGTGGTGGTACACAGCAAACCGATATGGCTATTGCTGCTGAACACTTGCTAAAAACTCGTAAGACTTTGGAGCAAATTCTTGCAGATAATTCTGGCAAATCAGTTGAGCAAATCCATGCAGATGCTGAACGTGATTACTGGATGAGCGCTCAAGAAACACTTGAATATGGTTTCATCGATGAAATCATGGCAAATAATTCATTAAACTAATAATCCTTAAAAGCAAACTCGACTGAGTTTGCTTTTTTTGGTATAATAGTAAGAAGATTGTTAGAAGGAAGTTGTAATATGTTTCAAAAAGAGAATCGGTCTGGCCTGATTATCTACCTATACTATAATCGTGATGCAAAAAAAGCTCGGTCATTATGGTGATGTTTGTTACCACTCAAAAAAACACCGTTATCTGCAACTTTATGTCCCAACAGAAGAAGTGGAAGAACTGGTGAGCCGTTTAGGAAAAGAGAAATTTATCAAAAAAAGTGAGACTTTGTCATATCCAAGAATTGGAAACTCCTTTTTGTTGGTAGTCTATACAGAAATAGCGAAAACGTTATCATGCAAAAAAATCGTGATAAATGTATTGACAATTTTCTGATAATTCGGTATATTCTTAACATATAATTTAAATTGAATATTAAAAAGGAGACAAACATGAAGAAAAAAATTTGCCTTATCACTTGTAGCTCTTTGCAAGTGTAGCTGTTTTTAGCAGCTTGTGGAGAAGTGAAGTCAGGAGCTTCAAACTCAACTGGTAACGAAATCGGCAAAGAACTAAAAAAATCGGTTTTAACTTTGAAAAAAACTGGTGAAGTAGCAGCCTACGGTAGCGCTGAACAAAAAAAGGTGCTCAATTGGCCGTTGATGAAATCAACGCAGCTGGTGGCATCGATGGAAAACAAATCGAGGTTGTAGACAAAGATAACAAATCTGAGACAGCTGAAGCAGCTACCGTTACAACAAACCTTGTTACCCAATCAAAAGTGAACGCTCTTGTAGGACCTGCAACTTCAGGTGCCACTGCCGCAGCGGTTGCCAATGCTGGTAAAGCAGGTGTACCATTGGTAACCCCATCAGCAACTCAAGATGATTTGACAAAAGGTCAAGATTACCTTTTCCGTGCAACCTTCATCGATAGCTTCCAAGGACAAATTATTGCTAAATACACAACTGATAACTTGAAAGCGAAGAAAGTCGTTCTATACTACGATAACTCATCTGACTATGCTAAAGGGATTGCTGAATCTTTCAAGAAATCTTATAAAGGTGAAATTGTAGCGACAGAAACGTTCCAATCTAAGGATACAGATTTCCAAGCCGCACTTACAAAAATCAAAGATAAAGACTTCGATGCCATTGTCCTTCCAGGGTACTACACTGAAACTGGTAAAATTGTAAACCAAGCACGTGGTATGGGAATCAAACAACCAATAATCGGTGGTGATGGATTTAGTGATGCTAAATTCGTTGAACAAGCAACACCTGCTGCAGCTACAGACATCTACTACGTAGCTGGATTCTCTACTGAAGGTGAAATGACTGATAAAGCCAAGAAATTCGTAGAAGCTTATAAAGCGAAATACAACGAAGAACCTTCAATGTTTGCAGCCTTGGCATATGATTCAGTTTACATGATTTCGGAAGCATCTAAAGGTGCTAAGAACTCTGTCGAATTGAAAGACAACCTTGCGAAGTTGAAAGACTTGGAAGGTGTTACTGGTACAATGTCTATTGACAAAGACCATAATCCGGTTAAATCTGCACTTATGATTGGCTTAAAAGATGGTAAAGTTGAGTCAGTTGAGTCGGTTAAACCTTAATCTAGTAGATATCGTAAATGGGGAATGAGCTTTTACTCACTCCCTGTTTCGGTGTTTATGAAAGGATTATTTTTTTATAAAAATTCTAAAAAAACTAATTAGAAAGAGTGAACCATATGCTTCAACAACTTGTCAATGGTCTAATCTTGGGGAGTGTCTATGCACTGCTAGCCCTGGGGTATACTATGGTTTATGGAATTATCAAGCTCATTAACTTTGCCCACGGAGATATTTATATGATGGGTGCTTTTATGGGTTATTATTTGATTAATTCCTTGCAATTAAATTTCTTTGTTGCCTTGATTTTATCAATGGTCGGAACAGCAATTCTTGGTGTTATCATTGAGTTCCTAGCTTATCGTCCATTACGTCATTCAACTCGTATCTCTGTATTGATTACAGCCATCGGAGTATCCTTCTTACTTGAGTATGGGATGGTCTATCTAGTCGGAGCTAACACACGGGCATTTCCTCAAGCAATCCAAACAGTTCGTTATGACTTAGGTCCAATCAGTTTAACAAATATTCAATTGTTGATTTTGACTGTCTCACTTGTTTTGATGGTTCTTCTACAACTCATCGTACAAAAAACGAAGATGGGGAAAGCCATGCGTGCCGTTTCTGTAGATAGTGATGCGGCTCAGTTGATGGGAATCAACGTAAACCGTACTATCAGCTTTACATTTGCTTTGGGTTCAGCCCTAGCTGGTGCAGCAGGTGTCTTGATTGCCCTTTACTATAACTCTCTTGAACCATTGATGGGAATGACTCCAGGTATTAAATCTTTCGTTGCTGCCGTTCTAGGTGGTATTGGAATCATCCCTGGTGCCGCTCTGGGTGGCTTTGTTATTGGTCTTTTAGAGACATTTGCTACCGCCTTTGGAATGTCAGATTTCCGTGATGCAATCGTTTATGGAATCTTACTCTTAATCTTGATTGTTCGTCCAGCTGGTATTCTAGGTAAGAATGTGAAAGAGAAGGTGTAAACAATGAAAGAAAATTTAAAAGTTAATATTTTATGGTTGCTCCTTTTATTAGCAGGCTATGGCTTGATCAGCGTACTTGTTTCAGCTGGAGTACTCAATCTCTTTTATATTCAAATTTTAGAGCAAATCGGGATTAACATCATACTTGCAGTTGGTCTAAACCTTATCGTAGGTTTTTCTGGACAATTTTCTCTAGGGCACGCAGGATTTATGGCTATCGGTGCCTATGCAGCAGCCATTATTGGTTCTAAATCTCCAACTTATGGTGCCTTTTTTGGAGCTATGTTGCTTGGTGCTATCATTGCTGGTTTGGTTGCCTTGGTCGTTGGAATTCCTACCCTTCGTTTGAAGGGGGACTACCTTGCAGTTGCGACACTTGGAGTTGCTGAGATCATTCGAATCTGTATTGTTAATGGTGGTGAACTAACTAATGGTGCTGCTGGTATTTTGGGAATTCCTAACTTTACAACTTGGCAAATGGTTTACTTCTTTGCAGTGATTACAACGATTGCCACTCTTAATTTCCTTCGCAGTCCTATCGGACGTTTAACCTTATCCGTTCGTGAAGATGAGATTGCTGCTGAGTCAGTAGGGGTAAATACTACAAAAATTAAAATCATTGCTTTTGTTTTTGGGGCTGTTACTGCAAGTATCGCAGGTACTCTTCAGTCAGGATTTATTGGATCAGTCGTACCAAAAGATTATACGTTTATCAACTCTATCAATGTATTGATTATCGTTGTATTTGGTGGTTTAGGATCCATTACAGGGGCAATTGTTGCAGCAATCGTGCTTGGAATCTTGAACATGCTTCTTCAAGACGTGGCCAGCGTTCGTATGATTATCTATGCTTTGGCTTTAGTACTCGTGATGATCTTCAGACCAGGTGGTCTCCTTGGAACATGGGAATTGAGCCTATCACGTCTCTTTAAAAAAGGTAAGAAGGAGGGACAAAACTAATGGCATTACTTGAAGTAAAAAATTTAACCAAGCATTTTGGTGGTCTGACAGCTGTTGGCGATGTCACTCTCGAATTGAACGAAGGTGAACTTGTTGGTTTGATTGGACCGAACGGTGCTGGGAAAACAACTCTTTTCAATTTGCTGACAGGTGTGTATGAACCAAGCGAAGGAACAGTAACCTTGGATGGGCATTTATTAAATGGAAAACAACCCTATAAAATCGCATCTCTTGGTTTAGGGCGTACCTTCCAAAACATCCGTCTATTTAAAGATTTAACAGTATTGGATAATGTTTTGATTGCATTTAGTAACCACCATAAGCAACATGTGTTTGCAAGTTTCTTGCGCTTACCAGCTTTTTACAAGAATGAAAAAGAGTTGAAAGCTAAAGCCTTAGAATTACTAAAAATCTTTGATTTGGATGGAGATGCTGAAACTTTAGCTAAAAACTTGGCTTATGGTCAACAACGTCGTTTGGAAATTGTTCGTGCTCTTGCTACAGAGCCTAAAATCCTCTTCTTGGATGAGCCTGCAGCGGGTATGAATCCACAAGAGACTGCAGAATTGACTGAGTTGATTCGTCGCATCAAGGATGAATTCAAAATTACTATCATGCTGATCGAACATGATATGAACTTGGTTATGGAAGTGACTGAGCGTATCTACGTCCTTGAGTACGGTCGTTTGATTGCTCACGGTACACCAGATGAAATCAAGAGTAATAAACGTGTTATCGAAGCTTATCTAGGAGGTGAAGCCTAATGTCTATGTTGAAAGTTGAAAACCTCTCAGTACACTACGGTATGATTCAAGCTGTACGTGATGTGAGCTTTGAAGTTAATGAAGGAGAAGTTGTTTCTCTTATCGGTGCTAACGGTGCGGGTAAGACAACAATCCTTCGTACTCTTTCAGGACTTGTGCGTCCAAGTTCTGGTCGAATTGAATTTTTGGGACAAGAAATCCAAAAGATGCCTGCACAAAAGATTGTAGCATCAGGACTTTCTCAAGTACCAGAAGGTCGTCACGTTTTTTTCCTGGCTTTGACAGTTATGGAAAACTTGGAGATGGGCGCCTTCCTTAAGAAAAAAATCGTGAAGAAAATCAAGCGAATCTAAAAAAAGTATTTTCACGTTTCCCTCGTTTGGAAGAACGTAAAAAACCAAGATGCGGCTACCCTTTCTGGTGGTGAACAGCAGATGCTTGCTATGGGGCGTGCGCTCATGTCAACGCCTAAACTTCTTCTCTTAGATGAACCATCTATGGGACTTGCACCAATTTTCATCCAAGAAATTTTTGATATCATCCAAGATATTCAAAAACAAGGTACGACCGTTCTTTTGATTGAGCAAAATGCCAATAAGGCACTTGCTATCGCAGATCGAGGATATGTTCTTGAAACAGGTAAGATTGTTCTTTCAGGAACAGGAAAAGAACTCGCAGCCTCAGATGAAGTCAGAAAAGCATATCTAGGTGGCTAAAAAGGTCTGGGGGACCTTTTTAGTCTGCAGATAAGGATTGCGAGACAAATTACGTAATCAAGATATTGAGAGAGTGGGACAGAAATCGGTAATTCGTTAGAATTCGATTTCGTCGTCCCACCTCTGCACAGTTGAGTAGGGCTGTAAAAGCTGATGAAATCAGCGTAGTAGAACCCACTCAACCACTGCGTCTTGCTCGACAATCCAAAGACAATTGAGAGGCTAGGACTTTTGTCCCAGCCTCTTTTTAAAGTCTTACAGAGTTTTCTGAATCTTGAAAAAGAGATGAAAGCGTTTGATTGATTTTCGTAAAAAGTGTATAATAAAGCTATAAACATAAAGGAGAGTTCCTATGGCAGTCAAAGATTTTATGACACGAAAGGTCGTATATATTAGCCCAGATACGACTGTAGCACATGCAGCAGACTTGATGCGCGAACAAGGTTTACACCGCCTTCCTGTTATTGAAAATGATAAATTAGTTGGTCTAGTAACAGAAGGAACAATTGCTGAAGCCAGTCCATCAAAAGCAACGAGTCTTTCAATCTTTGAGATGAATTACTTGCTCAATAAAACAAAAGTAAAAGACGTCATGATTCGTAATGTTGTAACTGTCTCCGGTTATGCAAGTTTGGAAGATGCAACCTATCTTATGCTGAAATAAGATTGGAATCTTGCCAGTTATTGATAATGAACAAGTTTATGGTGTCATTACTGACCGTGATGTATTCAGAGCCTTTCTTGAAATTTCTGGTTATGGCGAAGAGGGAATCCGTGTTCGTTTTATCACAGAAAATGAAGTTGGGGTACTTGGTAAGATTGTTTCTTTAATCGTTGAGGAAAATCTTAATATCTCTCATACTGTTAATATTCCACGTAAAGATGGTAAGATTGTTATCGAAGTTCAAATTGAGGGAACGGTTGATCTAGCTACCTTTAAACAGAAATTTGAATCTGAGAATATTCAGGTTGAAGAAATTATACAAACTTCTGCAAAAAAACTGTAAAAAATAAAATAGAAGCAGTTTTTACTTGCGAAAAAAATTTTTTTCTAGTATAATAATTTATTGTGAGCAAACCTCACTTACCCCTTGCAAAGACTTGGGGTCATTAGACCAAAAGGAGGAACATATCAATGGCTAAATACGAAATTCTTTATATCATTCGTCCAAACATTGAAGAAGAAGCGAAAAACGCTTTGGTAGCACGTTTTGACTCTATCTTGACTGACAATGGTGCAACTGTTGTTGAATCAAAATCATGGGAAAAACGTCGTCTTGCATACGAAATCCAAGATTTCCGTGAAGGACTTTACCACATCGTTAACGTTGAAGCAAACGACGACGCAGCTCTTAAAGAGTTTGACCGTCTTTCAAAAATCAACGCTGACATTCTTCGTCACATGATCGTCAAACTTGACGCGTAAGAAGGTAAACTATGATTAACAATGTTGTACTTGTAGGGCGTATGACACGTGACGCTGAGTTACGTTATACCCCATCAAATGTAGCAGTTGCGACTTTTACTCTTGCAGTAAACCGTACATTCAAGAGTCAAAATGGCGAACGTGAGGCTGATTTTATCAATGTCGTAATGTGGCGCCAACAGGCTGAAAATCTTGCTAACTGGGCTAAAAAAGGCTCTCTTGTTGGGATTACAGGCCGTATTCAGACTCGTAGTTACGATAACCAGCAAGGACAACGTGTCTATGTGACAGAAGTCGTAGCTGAGAATTTCCAAATGTTGGAAAGCCGTAGTGCTCGTGAAGGACAGACTGGTGGAGCTTATTCTGCACCAAGTGCTAGTCATGCAGCACCTACAAATTCAGTACCAGACTTTTCACGTAATGAGAATCCATTTGGAGCAACCAATCCTTTGGATATTTCGGATGATGATTTACCATTCTAATGGACAATTAATACTATAAAGGAGAAAAAACATGGCTCAACAACGTCGTGGCGGATTCAAACGCCGTAAAAAAGTTGATTACATCGCAGCAAACAAAATTGAATATGTTGATTACAAAGATACTGAGCTTCTTAGCCGTTTCGTTTCAGAACGTGGGAAAATCCTTCCTCGTCGTGTAACTGGAACTTCAGCGAAGAACCAACGTAAAGTAACAACAGCTATCAAACGTGCTCGCGTAATGGCTTTGATGCCTTTCGTAAATGAAGATTAAAAAAAAGACCCCGACGGGTCTTTTTTTCAGATTCAGTGGACCTCTTTTTCATGAGTTCGAAAACAAGAGAGCGAGTAAGACCCTTACGGTTCTTTTTTCACGAGCCTTGAAATTAAATAGCGAGTTGGGTCCGGGTGGGCCTCTTTTTCAGACTCTGTCGGTTCTTTTTTTACGAGATAGTTTTTTCTGACCTTGGTGTGCTATAATGGCAATAGAAAGAGTAAAGGTGGGTAAGTCAAAGATGAATTGTACGATTAGAAATATGATTAAGTCTGATATTGAATCCTTATCTCATGGATTTATGAATCAGGGTTGGCCTGGTAGAGAGGAAATTTTAGCTAGATATTTCCTGGAACAGGAAAGTGGGGAGAGAGAAGTCTTAGTTGCAGAGATTGATGGTGCTGTAGCGGGCTACGTTACCATTTTGCCCTCTGCTAAACATGGTCCTTTTGCAGAAGTCTATCCAGAATTATCAGATTTTAATGTGTTTGAGCCTTTTCGAAATCAAGGGATTGGGAATCAACTGCTAGAAGAAGCAGAAAAACGAGTCAAGTTTGTTTCGAGTAAGGTCACTCTTGGTGTAGGTTTGCACTTAGGCTATGGCCCTGCCCAGAGATTGTATATCAGACGGGGCTACATTCCAGATGGGACAGGTGTCTGGTATCGAAATCAACCCTTGGAAATGAATGCAACTAGCCAAAATAATGATGATTTGGTTTTGTATCTAGTAAAGGAATTCGGATAAGAGACAAGGATTTTATTGGGGATGTGGGATTTCTCTACTTTATGGTATAATGGAAAGGAGTGAATTGAAGGAGGTATTATAATGGATGCCAAGTTAAGATACAAGGCTAAGAAGATTAAGATTATCTTTTTTGATATAGATGATACTTTACGAAATTCAAAGACTGGCTTTATTCCAAGCACTATTCCAACAGCCTTTAAACAATTACGTGATAAAGGAATTTTGACAGGAATTGCGACTGGTCGAGGCATTTTTGGTGTAGTCCCAGAGATTAAAACCCTCAAACCTGATTTCTTTGTAACCTTGAATGGTGCTTATATTGAGGACAAAAAGGGCAATGTTATTTATAGTAACAAAATTGCTAAAGATAAGGTTGAAGAGTATATTACTTGGACCAAAGAAGTTGGGATTGATTATGGTTTGGTGGGAAGTCATGTTGCTAAACTATCAAGGCGAACAGAGATGATTAGCCAGGCGATTGACCCGATTTATCCTGATTTAGAGGTGGACCCTGATTTTTACCAAAAAGAAGATATTTATCAGCTGTGGACCTTTGAGGAGCAGGGTGATGACCTTGTGTTGCCTGATACTTTAGCATCGACTTTGCGTATGGTACGTTGGCATGAACATTCATCAGATGTGGTGCCGATTTCTGGTTCTAAGGCATCTGGAGTTGCCAAAGTGGTAGACCAATTAGATCTTAAACCTGAAAATGTGATGGTTTTTGGGGACGGGCTTAACGATTTAGAGCTCTTTGATTATGCAGGCATTAGTGTCGCTATGGGTGTTTCTCATGAAAAAATCAAAGAAAAAGCAGATTATATTACAAAAACATTAGAAGAAGATGGCATCTTTGATGCCTTAGAAGGATTTGGTATGGTAGAAAAAGAATTACATTTTCCACAAGTAGACATTGAAACAGTAGAAGGTCCAATTGCGACTATTAAGACAAATCATGGGGATATGCGTATCAAACTTTTCCCTGATCACGCACCAAAAACAGTAGCCAACTTTATTGCTCTATCAAAAGATGGTTACTATGACGGTGTGATTTTCCACCGTATTATTAAAGATTTTATGATTCAAGGTGGAGACCCAACTGGAACCGGTATGGGTGGTGAATCTATCTATGGTGAGTCATTTTGAGGATGAGTTTTCAGAAGAACTTTACAATGTCCGTGGAGCCCTTTCTATGGCTAATGCTGGGCCAAATACAAATGGTAGCCAGTTCTTTATCGTGCAGAATCAACACTTGCCATATTCTAAGAAAGAAATTGCTCGTGGTGGTTGGCCAGAGCCAATTGCGGAGATTTATGCAGAACAAGGTGGAACTCCTCACCTAGACCGTCGTCATACTGTATTCGGTCAACTTGCGGATGAAGCTTCTTATGAAGTTCTGGATGCAATTGCAGGTGTCGAAACAGGTGCAATGGACAAGCCAGTTGAAGATGTCGTAATTGAAACTATTGAAATTGAGGACTAAAATGAAAATCGGTGATAAGCTAAATGGCCGTATTACTGGGATTCAGCCCTATGGAGCTTTTGTTGAGTTAGAAACAGGAGTGACAGGCCTGATTCATATTTCGGAGATTCGGACAGGATTTATCGAGAATATTTACGAGGTTTTAAAAATCGGTGATGAAGTCCAGGTACAAGTAGTAGATTTTGACGAATATACAGGGAAGGCTAGTCTTTCCATTCGTACCTTGGAAGAAGAAAAACATCAACTTCCTAGACGGAGACGTTTTTCGAATGATCGCATCAAACATGGATTCGCGCCGCTTGGTCGCATGATGCCTGTTTGGACACGAGAAGCCTTAGAATATTTAAAGAAAAACAGTAATTGATATCCCTCATATCATTGTGATGTTATTATATTTTGTTATAATAGAAGTATGAACGAAGAACAATTATTAAAATCAGGAGAGCGCATTAATCAACTCTTCTCTACAGATATCAAGATTATTCAAAATAGAGAGGTTTTCAGCTATTCGGTGGATAGTGTTCTCCTGTCGCGTTTCCCTCGTTTCCCTAAAAATGGGTTAATTGTGGATTTTTGTGCGGGCAATGGAGCTGTTGGACTGTTTGCCAGTAGCCGGACCAAGGCTAAAATTCTATCTGTAGAAATTCAGGAACGTCTTGCTGATATGGCTGAACGATCAGTACGTTTAAATGGGCTGGACGGACAGATGCAGGTCATCTGTGATGATTTGAAAGAAATATGCCAAGTCACATTCAGGGGAGCAAGGTTGATTTGATTTTATGCAATCCGCCTTATTTTTAAAGTGGATCCAAATTCTAATCTGAACGAAAGTGAGCATTACCTTTTAGCTCGGCATGAAATTACAACCAATCTTAAGGAAATCTGTCGTAGTGCCCAGAGTATTCTCAAATCAAATGGACGTTTGGCAATGGTTCATCGTCCTGATCGATTATTAGATATCTTAGCTACGCTCCAACAGCATAATCTGGCTCCAAAACGTCTGCAATTTGTTTATCCTAAAACGGGAGAAGGAAGCTAATATGCTTTTTGATTGAAGCTATCAAGGACGGCTCCACTAGTGGTTTTAAGGTTTTACCACCACTCATTGTTCATAATAGTGATGGTACTTATACACCAGAAATTCAAGAGATTTACTATGGATCATAAGGCTTATATGTATGTGGTAGAGTGCCGTGATGGTTCCTACTATACAGGCTATACAACAGATGTGAAGAAACGGATTGCCGTGCACAATAGCGGTAAAGGAGCCAAAGTATACACGAGCTCGCTTGCCGGTAAAACTCATCTTTGCAGAAGGTTTTGACAGCAAGGAAGAGGCCATGTCTGCTGAAGCTCTTTTCAAGCGCAAGACTCGCATGCAAAAAGAACATTATCTCAAAGAGAGTCAAAATAAGAATTTAGTCGATACTTTTTAATATGTAATGAGGAGTCCTTTGTCTCCTCTTATTTTTGTCAAAAAAATTGAAAAAAATGCTACAATAAAGAGAATAAAGAAACGAGGTATTATCATGTCTAAGATTCTAGTATTTGGTCACCAAAATCCAGATTCAGATGCTATTGGTTCATCTGTAGCTTTTTGCTTACCTTGCAAAAAGAAGCTTACGGTTTGGACACAGAAGCGGTTGCTCTTGGAACTCCAAATGAAGAAACAGCTTTCGTCTTGAAACTATTTTTGGTGTAGAAGCGCCGCGCGTGATCACATCTGCTAAAGCAGAAGGTGCAGAGCAAGTCATCCTAACAGACCACAATGAATTCCAACAATCTGTTTCAGATATCGCTGAAGTAGAAGTTTACGGTGTGGTGGATCACCACCGTGTGGCTAACTTTGAAACTGCCAGCCCACTTTACATGCGTTTGGAACCAGTTGGATCAGCATCATCTATCGTTTACCGCATGTTCAAAGAGCATGGCGTAGCTGTTCCAAAAGAAATCGCAGGTTTGATGCTATCAGGTTTGATTTCAGATACTCTTCTTTTGAAATCTCCAACCACTCACCCATCAGATAAAGTTATTGCTCCTGAATTGGCTGAATTGGCTGGTGTAAACTTGGAAGAATACGGTCTTGCCATGCTCAAGGCTGGTACAAACTTGGCAAGCAAATCTGCTGAAGAATTGATTGATATCGATGCTAAGACATTTGAACTCAACGGAAACAATGTTCGTGTGGCTCAAGTAAATACAGTTGATATTGCTGAAGTCTTGGAACGCCAAGCTGAAATCGAAGCAGCTATCCAAGCCGCAAATGCAGCTAATGGCTACTCTGACTTTGTCTTGATGATTACAGACATCGTCAACTCAAACTCAGAAATTTTGGCTCTTGGTGCCAACATGGACAAGGTAGAAGCAGCTTTCAACTTTAAACTTGAAAACAACCACGCTTTCCTTCCAGGTGCTGTTTCACGTAAGAAACAAGTGGTACCACAATTGACTGAAAGCTTTAATGCATAATCATAGATGGGAAAGCCCATTGTTAAAAAGGAGTTTCGGCTCCTTTTTTGCTAGGAGAGAAGTATGTTAGAAAATGGCGATTTGATTTTTATGAAAGATGATTCGGATATAGGACAGGCCATCCAGGAATCTACTGGTCACTATAGCCATGTGGCCATCTTTTTGGACGGTCAGGTCTATCATGCCACGGTAGAAGGTGGTGTTCTTGCTCAGTCTCCTGAGGACTTCTTTGAATACGGGAAAGTATATGACCTTTATCACTATGAGCAGATTGATTGTACAGAGGTCAAAAAGCGAGCAGAGAGTCTTTTAGGGGCTCCCTACAATGCTTCCTTTTATCCAGATGGAGATGGTTTCTATTGTTCCCAGTTTGTAGCAGAAATCCTCCCTATTTTTGAGACCATTCCCATGAAGTTTGGGGATGGTGAGCAAGAAATCAGTGATTTCTGGAAAGACTATTATCGAGAGTTGGGTCTTCCTGTACCTCTGAATCAGCCTGGCACTAACCCGAGTCAATTAGCAGCATCACCACTTTTAGTTTGTAAAGAAAGGAATCTTCATGATTCAGATTTTTAATCCATCTCGCTTGACGCGACAACCATTCTTTAGAGATTTGGTAGACTATCTTGATCAGCATGATGATGTTATCCTCCGTGAAATCAAGGCTCAGTTTCCAGAGATACCAGTTGATAAGTTTTTGGAGGAATACATTAAAGCGGGTTTGATTTTGAGAGAGAATAAACGCTATTATCTCAATCTCCCATTTCTAGAATCTACAGAATTTCTTGAACTAGACCAGGAAGTTTTTGTAAGAGACGATAGTCCAATCTATCAAGAAATTCTTGAGAAACATTTTCAGACTGAATTGCGCAATCAAACCAATGCAGCTATCTTAGAAGAGCATACGGATTTTGCAAGGGAAAAGATGACCTTGTCTAATTACTTTTACAAGGTCAAGTACCAATATCCGCTGACAAAAGAACAGCAGGAACTCTATGCTATTTTGGGAGATGTCAATCCAGAGTATGCCCTTAAGTATATGACAACCTTTTTGCTCAAGTTTCTCAAAAAAGATCAACTCATACAGAAACGACGTGATATCTTTGTTGATAGTTTAGTCTTATTAGGTTACATCGTTCAAAATGAAGATGGGAAATATGAGTTAGCTGTAGAATTTGATAAAGAACGATTCATCTTTATAAAAAAATAAGGCTAGGAAATTTCCTAGCCTTATTTAAATATACTATAGATAACGCTCTGCAACAGCAGCATCTCCAGGATAGTCTTCTTTCTTACCTTGGATGATTTGGTAGCAGTCAGCACCTTTACCAGCGATAATGACAGCATCCAGTTCTTGACTTGTAACAGACATCGCAGCCTTGATGGCTTGCTCACGGTCAGCAATCTTTTCAACAGGACGATGGATGTAGCTACTAATTTCATCTGCAATAGCCATTGGATCTTCATAGTTTGGATCGTCAGCTGTTAGGAATACTTGAATTTCAGGATGTTGATTGAGGAGCAGTCCAAAATCCTTGCGACGGCTTTCTCCCTTGTTTCCAGTAGAACCAAGAACTAGAGCAATTTTTCCAGTCTGATGAGTTTCAACAACAGAGATTAGTTTTTTAAGACTGTCGCCGTTATGGGCGTAGTCGATGAAAACTTTTGCGCCATTTTTCTGAGTGAGAACTTCCATACGGCCAGGGACACGAGTAGTAGCAATCCCTTTTTTAATGTCTTCAAGACTGGCGCCTAAACGAAGGCAGGCAAGTCCTGCAGCGACTGCATTTTCTTGGTTGAAATATCCAATCAACTGGATATCATAATCTCCAGCTAATTTACCAGTAGCTGAGAAGCTAAAGGCTTTGGAGTTCTCGATTTGGTTGCTTGACTGGCTACCGTAGAAGTCATGCTCTTGATGTTCTACTTGTTCTTTCAAAATTGAAAAATGGTCCATATCACTATTGATGACAACTGCGCGACTATTTTTCATCAAGAGACGTTTGTGGTAGAAGTAATCTTCAAAAGTTGGATGCTCAATAGGACCAATATGGTCAGGACTGATATTGAGGAACACTCCTACATCAAAAGTGAGGCCGTAGACTCGTTTCACCAAGTAGGCTTGACTGGAAACTTCCATAATAAGGTGTGTTCTTCCATTATCAACTGCCTGGGCCATCATATCAAAGAGATCGATGCTTTCAGGTGTTGTTAGGGCAGACTTGAAGAAAGTCTTACCGTCCAAGGTCGTATTCATGGTTGATAACATAGCTGGACGATGTTGCTGATTTAAGATGTTGTAGGCGAAGTAAGCCGCTGTTGTTTTTCCTTTAGTACCAGTGAACGCAAGGAGTTTCAGTTTTTCCTGTGGATTGCCATAAAATTCCATGGCAATCAAACTCATGGCCTTCTTAATATCGCTAACAACGATAACGGGTATCCCTACTTCATAGTCCTGCTCTGCCACATACCAACCGAGACCTTGCTCTATCGCTGAAAGAAGAAATTCCTTCTTGAAAGCAGCTCCTTTAACAAAAAAGAGACTATTTTCTTGTGCTTTTCGGCTATCGTAGCAGATGCTATCGAAAATGACATCACTGAAATGATAGTGGTAATGTCCTTGGTTGATAATCTCGCGGAAGAGACTATCTTTCTTTAAAATATCTAATACGGTTTCAATCTTTATCATACTTTCTATTGTAAACTGAAAGTCTGAATTTTACAAGTAACAAGGAAAAGTTTATAATGGAAGATAAGGAACATTTCCTAGTGATTAAAATTGAATGAGGAAGTTATGTCTAACGAAAATAATCATCAGCAGGCCCAGATGTTACGAGGAACTGCCTGGCTAACGGCTAGTAACTTTATCAGTCGCCTGCTCGGGGCCATTTACATCATCCCTTGGTATATCTGGATGGGGACTTATGCTGCTAAGGCTAATGGTCTCTTTACTATGGGATATAATATCTACGCCTGGTTCTTGTTGATTTCGACAGCAGGTATCCCTGTTGCAGTCGCAAAGCAGGTTGCCAAGTATAACACCATGAAAGAAGAAGAAGAGCATAGTTTTGCTCTGATTCGGAGCTTCCTGGGCTTTATGACTGGTCTCGGTCTTGTCTTTGCTTTGATCTTATACGTCTTCGCACCTTGGTTAGCAGATCTTTCTGGTGTCGGTAAGGACTTGATTCCCATTATGCAGAGTCTAGCTTGGGCTGTCTTGATTTTCCCGTCTATGAGTGTTATCCGTGGATTTTTCCAAGGGATGAATAATCTTAAACCATATGCCATGAGTCAAATTGCTGAGCAGGTTATCCGTGTTATTTGGATGCTCTTAGCAACCTTTATCATCATGAAGCTCGGTTCAAAAGATTATCTATCAGCAGTTACTCAATCTACTTTTGCTGCTTTTGTGGGAATGGTAGCTAGTTTTGCAGTCTTGCTTTATTTCCTTTATAAGGAAGGATTGCTCCAAAAAATTTTTGAAACACGAGATAAGATTGATAGTAAAGGTCTCTTGGTTGATACCATTAAGGAAGCTATTCCTTTTATCTTGACTGGTTCGGCTATTCAGCTTTTCCAAATCTTGGACCAAAATACCTTTATCAATAGCATGAAGTGGTTTACCAACTATAGTAATGAAGACTTAGTTGTCATGTTTTCTTATTTCTCTGCCAATCCTAATAAAATCACTATGATTTTGATTTCGGTTGGAGTTTCGATTGGTAGCGTTGGTCTACCTCTCTTGACGGAGAACTATGTCAAGGGGGATTTGCCAGCAGCTTCTCGTCTCGTTCAAGATAGTATCACCATGTTCTTCCTATTCCTCTTACCTGCAACGGTTGGAGTAGTTATGGTAGGAGAACCACTCTATACAGTCTTTTACGGTAAGCCAGATAGTTTGGCTATGGGCTTGTTTGTCTTTGCAGTCTTGCAGTCAACCATTCTAGGTTTGTACATGGTCTTGTCACCTATGCTTCAGGCTATGTTCCGTAACCGCAAGGCAGTCTTGTATTTTGTTTATGGCTCAATTGCTAAGATTGTTTTACAATTACCATCAATAGCGCTTTTCCATAGTTATGGTCCTCTGATTTCAACGACCATCGGTCTTATCATTCCAATTGTTTTAATGTATCGCGAGATCTGTCAGATTACAGGGATTCATCGAAAGATCATCCTAAAACGAACAATCCTAGTGATTATTTTAACTCTTGTCATGTTTATCCTGGTAGGCTTCTTACAATGGATGATAGGATTTGTCTTCCAACCAAGCGGACGTTTCTGGAGCTTCATCTATGTCGCCCATAATCGGTACAATCGGTGGCGGGCTCTACGGATTCATGACTCTCTATACTCGACTCTTGGATAAGGTTATTGGACAGGCAAAAGCTGACCAGTTACGAGCACGATTAAAATTATCATAATGATTTATAAATAAAATGAATAATTTGAACTTTTCTATCCGGAAAAAGTTTAAAATTGTTCATTTTTTTATTTTAAAAAAATAGGATAAAAATATAAAAATTAGTAGAAAAAAATCTATAATTTCGGTAGAAAATTAGATAAAATCACTTGACTAAAAAAAACAATAGCTGTATAATGATACAAATATTTAAATTTGGAGGTTCTGTTTATGAAAAAGTCTAAGGCAAAATACCTGACGCTAGCAGGCGTCGTCTTAACTGCTGGTTTGCTCTTGGGAGCTTGTAGCAACTCAGCTAGTTCTACTAAAACATATAATTATGTCTATTCTAGCGATCCGTCTAGTTTAAACTATCTTGCTGAAAACCGTGCAACTACTAATGATATTGTGACTAATCTAGTAGATGGTCTCATGGAAAATGACCAATACGGTAACTACGTTCCATCCTTAGCAGAGGACTGGAGTGTATCCAAGGACGGTTTGACCTATACTTACAAACTTCGTAAGGACGCTAAATGGTATACCTCTGAAGGTGAAGAATATGCTCCAGTAACTGCCCAAGATTTTGTAACTGGTTTGAAATATGCAGCTGATAAAAAATCCGAAGCTCTGTATCTCGTTCAAGATTCTGTTGCTGGTTTGGGATGACTATATCAACGGAAAAACAACTGACTTTTCAACTGTCGGTGTTAAGGCGATTGACGACCAAACAGTTCAGTACACTTTGACACGACCAGAATCTTATTGGAATTCTAAAACAACATCAACCATTCTCTTCCCTGTCAATGCAGACTTCCTGAAATCAAAAGGGGACGACTTTGGTAAGGTAGACCCTTCTAGTATTTTATACAATGGACCTTTCTTGATGAAATCCTTTGTTTCAAAATCTGTCATCGAATTCAAGAAAAATCCCGAACTACTGGGATGAAAAAAATGTCTTTGTAGATGATGTGAAATTGGCCTATTATGATGGTAGTGACCAAGATGCACTAGCTCGTAACTTTGTAGAAGGAGTCTACAGCTACGCACGTCTCTATCCAAATAGCTCAAGCTTTGAAGGAATTAAAGAGAAGAACAAAGATAACATCATTTATAGTATGCAAACCGCAACTTCTTATTACTTGAACTTCAACTTGGACAGAAAATCTTATAACTTCACGTCTAAATCCTCAGATATCGAAAAGAAATCAACTCAAGAAGCAGTTCTGAATAAAAACTTCCGTCAAGCCTTCAACTATGCTTATAACCGTACAGCATATGGAGCTCAATCTCAAGGGGAAGACGGAGCAACGAAGATTATTCGTAACCTGGTTGTACCTCCTACATTTGTAACCATCAACGGGAAAGACTTTGGAGATGTTGTTTCAGAAAAAGATGGTCAACTATGGCCAAGAATGGCAAGGAATCAACTTTGCGGACGCGCAAGACCCATACTACAATCCTGACAAGGCTAAGGCTAAAGTTTGCAGAAGCTAAGAAAGAATTGGAAGCTAAGGGTGTGCAGTTCCCAATCCACTTGGATGTATCAGTTGACCAATCATCTAAAAAAGGTGTACTTGAAGCAAGTTCTTTGAAACAATCCATCGAATCTGTCTTAGGAGCTGAGAATGTGGTTATCGATATCCAACAATTATCAACAGACGACTTTGATAACTCTAGCTACCTCGCTCAAACCGCAGCTCAAAAAGACTTTGACATCTATAATAGTGGTTGGAGTGCTGACTACTTGGATCCATCAAGTTATCTTGATATCTTAAATGTCAATAACGGTGGTATGTTGCAAAACATTGGTCTAGAACCAGGTGAGGTCAATGACAAGGCTAAGGCAGTTGGACTCGATACTTACACTCAAATGTTAGAAGAAGCGAACAAGGAGCAAGATCCATCGAAACGTTATGAAAAATATGCTGAAGTTCAAGCTTGGCTCGTTGATAGCGCCCTTGCAATTCCAAACGTTTCCCTCGGTGGAACACCGACCTTGAGAAAGACAGTTCCATTCTCATCGCCATTCTCACAAGCTGGAAATAAGGGTGTCGAATCATACAAGTACCTCAAGTTGCAAGATAAGACTGTAACGGTTGCTGAGTATGAAGAAGCTAGACAAAAATGGCTGAAAGAAAAAGAAGAATCTAATAAAAAAGCTCAAGAAGAATTGGCAAAACACGTTAAATAATCAGTCTATTCAACAGGAAAAACGATAGTTTCTCAGGAAGCTATCGTTTTTATATAGTTTGAAACTATAACTAGCTCTTGAAAACAAGAAAACGAAGGAGCCAAAATAAGTGGTACAATAGTTACTATAGATTTGGAGGTAAAGTATGAGCAAATCATTTCACATTAACACAATTTTAGCACAAGCAGGTATCAAGTCTGATGAGGCAACGGGAGCTTTGGTAACTCCACTCCACTTTTCAACGACTTATCAGCATCCAGAATTCGGTCAATCAACTGGATTTGACTATACCCGCACCAAAAACCCAACTCGTAGTAAAGCAGAAGAAGTCTTAGCAGCCATTGAATCCGCCAACTATGCTTTAGCAACCAGTTCAGGTATGTCTGCGATTGTGTTAGCCTTTAGCGTTTTTCCAGTAGGAAGCAAGGTTTTAGCTGTCCGTGACCTTTACGGTGGTTCTTTCCGCTGGTTCAATCAAGTTGAGCAAGAAGGACGTTTCCATTTTACCTATGCTAATACAGAAGAAGAGTTAATTGCTGAGCTAGAAAAGGATGTGGATGTACTTTATATCGAAACACCAACCAATCCTTTAATGTTGGAATTTGATATTGAAAAATTATCAAAATTAGCTCATGCTAAAGGTGCTAAGGTTGTCGTAGATAACACCTTCTACAGTCCGATTTACCAACGCCCAATTGAAGATGGAGCAGATATTGTTCTTCACTCAGCAACAAAATACCTTGCGGGACATAATGATGTGCTAGCTGGTGTAGTTGTGACAGATAGTGCTGATTTATACGAAAAACTCTTTTACAATCTCAATACGACAGGGGCTGTTTTGTCACCATTTGATAGTTATCAACTGATTCGTGGTCTGAAGACCTTGTCACTTCGTATGGAGCGCTCAACTGCTAATGCCCAAGAAATTGTAGCCTTTTTAGAACAATCACCTGCAGTCAAAGAAGTTTTGTATACAGGACGCTGGGGAATGATTTCCTTTAAGGTAGCAGATGAGAAGCGTATTCCTCATATCTTAAATACTTTGAAAGTATTCTCTTTTGCTGAAAGCTTAGGTGGTGTAGAAAGTCTGATTACCTATCCAACCACTCAAACCCATGCAGACATTCCTGCAGAAGTTCGTCATTCTTATGGACTGACAGAAGACCTTTTGCGCTTGTCTATTGGTATTGAGGACGCTAGAGATTTGATTGAAGATTTGCGTCAAGCCTTGGAAGGATAAAACTATGGGAAAATATGATTTTACGACCTTGCCCAATCGTTTTGGACATCATACCTATAAATGGAAAGAAGCAGAGACTGACCGTCAAGTATTGCCAGCCTGGATTGCTGATATGGATTTTGAGGTTTTACCAGAGATTCGTCAGACAGTCCATGATTACGCAGAGCAATTAGTCTATGGCTATACCTATGCTAGTGATGGATTGATTGAAGCAGTTCAAAACTGGGAAGAAAAACACCACGGTTATGACTTTGATAAGGATGCACTAGTTTTTATCGAAGGAGTAGTACCAGCCATTTCAACAGCCATTCAAGCCTTTACTAAAGAAGGTGAAGCAGTGCTCATTAACACACCGGTATATCCACCTTTTGCTCGGAGTATTAAGCTTAACAATCGTAGATTGGTTACCAATTCTCTAGTGGAGAAAGATGGACTCTTTGAGATTGACTTTGATCAATTAGAGAAAGATTTTGTCGAAGAGGATGTGAAACTTTATGTTCTATGTAATCCTCATAATCCTGGTGGACGGGTTTGGGAGAAAGAAGTCTTGGAAAAGATTGGACAACTGTGTCAAAAACATGGTGTCTTGCTAGTATCTGATGAGATTCACCAAGATTTAGCCTTGTTTGGAAATCAAGCACCAGTCATTCAATACGGTAAATGAAGATTTTAAAGAATTTTCACTGATTTTAAGCAGTGCTACCAAGACCTTCAACATTGCTGGAACGAAAAATTCCTACGCTATTATCGAAAATCCTAAGTTGAGACTTGCTTTCCAAAAAGCGCCAGCTGGCTAATAATCAACATGAAATCTCAGGTTTGGGATATTTGGCAACAGAAGCTGCCTATCGATATGGTGAAGATTGGTTGACAGAACTCAAAGAACTGATTGAGAAACACATCAATTATGTAGTGGATGTATTTGGGAAAGAAACTAAAATCAAGGTCATGAAACCTCAAGGGACCTATCTCATTTGGCTTGATTTTTCAGCCTATGATATTAGCGATGAAGAGCTAAGAAAGCTTTTAAGAGACGAAGCCAAAGTTATCCTGAATAGAGGCTTGGACTTTGGTGAAGAAGGAGCCCTCCACGCTCGTCTCAATGTAGCCATGCCGACATCTATTTTGGAAGAAGTCTGCCAACGAATCATTGCCACTTTTTCAAATCTTTAAAAACTAGCCTTTTAGGAGAAAAGTCTTCCTAGAAGGCTATTTTCATAGGCGAAAATATGGTATAATTAAGAGATAAAGTAAAGGGGAAATTATGGCTAAATTGATTCCAGGAAAGCTTCGAATGGAGGGAGCTCAACTCTATGAAACTGGTCAGATTGAAATTATCAAAGAGCAATATTATCGCCTCTATGCGCGTGTAGCAGATGAAGAAATTCGCTATGGTCTGGATGATGATTTGGTTTTTTGTGCTTGTGTTTTTTTCCAAAAAAGAGGTTTCTGTGTGCATCTGGCAGCACTAGAGCATTACCTGAAAAACGATCACATTGGTAAGGAACTTTTGGAAAATCTGGAAAATGTGCACGAAAAAAAGGAAAAAGTCGAAACTCAGGTTACTTTTGGAGGAAAGTTTTTAGAATCTGTCCAAATTCCTAGTCTTTCTGAAATCTATCAGTTGTCTGCTCAAGGTCAGGTGGAAGCAGGGACTAATCGCATTATTTGGACTTTGAGAGTCGGTCTTATCCAGACACAGAAATTCTATGTAATTCGAGATATTCCTCTATTTTTAAAGGTTCTAGAAACTAATAAACCCTACATGATTGGTAAGTTATATGAAACTTCCCTGAATATTCATCAGTTTGATGAAAGTAGCCAGTTAGTTCTGAATTTCCTTTGGGGACTTCTAGAAGATGAGGCAGGGGATACTCTCTTTTTCCAGAATCAAGGTCGTCATCTCTATTTCCCACTGTCTTTTTTTGAGCAGAGTGTTAGTCTGCTGATGGACTTAGATGGATTTCAATTTGACCATCAAATTTCAAGCTATCCTCATCTTGTCTTTCAAGATTTTGATGGTCAAGCAGGTTTGTTTTCTTTTGTAATTGAAGAAAAATCTAACTATTATGAGATGGAAATATTTCAACAGGTAGGACTTAATTCATTTTATAAGGGACAAGTGCTGTTTACTAAAGGTATATTTTATCTTCTGTCTAAAGAGCAAGCTAGCCTTTTTGAAAAATTAAAAACAGTACCTGTCGATAAAAGTGGTAGAAAGATTTTACAATTTGATACCAGTGATCGAGATCTTCTAGCTTCGACGTTGACCCAATTTAAAAACGTAGGAAAGGTAGAAGCTCCTGATGGGCTTCGAATTCAGTCTTTCCGTCCTTCTTTCTATATGGAACGAGAAGAAGATGGTTCTATTCGCTTGGATATGCAGTTTCAATATGAAGCTTGCTTAGTAACGAATCGCAATGAACTAGAAAGTCTTCCTTTTGCTAGTGATATTCAACTGGAGAAGCAAATCTTTCAGTTGGCTCTATCTGCTGGATTTGAAGCAGATTTTCGTTCATGGCGTCAAAGTTTGAAAGCTGATGCAGTTCATACATTCTTTCAGGAAGTTTTACCAGCTTTTGAAGCACTTGGAGAATTAAAGATTTCCGAGAGCTTGCAAGAACTCTATCAGGTTCAGAAGCCTCAAGTACATATCTCCTCCAAGGGGAGCCTTTTAGAAATTCAATTTGATTTTTGGGATATCGATCAAGAAGAAATCGATCGAGCGATGAAAGCGCTAGTTGAGAAGCAGGATTATTATATCAGTTCCTCAAATCAGGTTTACTATTTCGATGATCAGACCAAACGTATCCGTCAGGATTTAGAAGAGTTAGGGATAGAGGAGCTACAAGATGGAGCCTTTAGAGCTCGTAAATCCTTAGCTTATACCCTATCTCGTCTATTTGAGGATCAGGATCAAATTTTTTTCACTGAAGAATTTCGCCATTTGGCCCATGATTTGACACATCCAGAAGATTTTCCGATGAAAGAGCTGAATATCCAAGCAGATCTTAGAGACTATCAGAAAAGGGGAATTCAGTGGTTGCAGATGCTTTATCATTATGGTTTTGGTGGTATTTTAGCAGATGATATGGGTCTTGGGAAGACCTTGCAAACCATCGCCTTTAAGTAGTCAGGCTCAAGCGGATACTAGTGTTTTAATCCTTGCTCCGTCTGGCTTAATCTATAACTGGGCTGATGAATTTCAAAAGTTTGCTCCAGATTTGGATGTTGTAGTGGTGCATGGCTTGAAATCTCATCGAGAGTCGATTTTGGCAGAAAATCATCAGATTTATGTGACAAGCTATGCCACTTTCCGTCAAGATAGTGAAATTTATCGAGATTTATCTTTCGATTTTCTCTTTTTAGACGAAGCTCAGGTCATGAAAAATGCACAGACCAAGATTGCGCAAAGTTTGAGACGATTTGTGGTTCCGTCTGTTTTTGCACTGTCAGGAACACCGATTGAAAACCATCTGGGAGAGCTTTGGTCGATTTTTCAGATTGTCTTACCAGGCCTCTTACCTGCTAAGAAAGAATTTATGAAACTATCAACGGAGAGGGTGGCTCAATTTATCAAACCCTTTGTCATGAGACGAAAGAAAGAAGAGGTTTTGACAGAATTGCCTGACTTGATTGAAGTCGTCTATAAGAATGAACTGGAGGATCAACAAAAAGCTATCTATCTTGCTCAACTGCAACAGATGCAGGAGCGTTTGAGACAGGTAAGTGATTCGGAATTTCAACGGAATCGCGTCGAAATTTTAACAGGTCTCATGCGTCTGCGTCAGATTTGTGATACGCCTGCTCTCTTTATGGAGGATTATCAAGGAGAGAGTGGGAAGTTGGATAGTTTAAGAGATTTGCTTGTTCAGATTGCTGAAGGTGGACATCGTGTACTTATCTTCTCTCAATTTAGAGGCATGCTGGACCGTATTGAGCAAGAGCTACCTGACTTAGGTCTGACATCCTTTAAAATTACTGTTCAACGCCTTCTCAAGAACGTCAGGAAATGACCAAATCCTTTAATCAAGGTGAGCGCGATGTATTCTTAATTTCTCTAAAAGCAGGTGGGGTTGGTCTCAATCTTACTGGTGCTGATACAGTTATTTTGGTAGACTTGTGGTGGAACCCTGCGGTTGAATCACAGGCTATCGGTCGTGCCCATCGTATGGGTCAAGAGCAGGCTGTTGAAGTTTATCGTCTCGTGACTCGAGGGACAATTGAAGAAAAAATTCAAGAATTACAAGAGAAAAAGAAAAATCTTGTTTCTGAAATCTTGGATGGAACAGAGTCTCGTGGCAGTCTGAGTCTAGCTGAAATACGAGAAATTTTAGGGATTTCATGAGCCTATACTTGAAAAATCAAGACATTACGCTATAATGGAGTATTGAAAGGAAATAAATATGACACAAAAACGATTTCCAATAGTGGCAGATGATGAAGTCATGTTGACAGAAATGCCAGTTATGAATCTCTACGATGAGTCTGATTTCATCAGTAATATAAAAGGTGATTACCAAGACAAAAACTACTTGGAATGGTCTCCGATTACTGAAGAAAAAAAGCAAGAGGAAGCCAAACCTCTTGTAAAAACGATTGAGAAAAAAGAAAAATCCTATGCTGAATTAGCGCGTGAAGAAGCTCGGGCAGATTTGAAAAAGAAACGTTCGGCTCGATATTTGACTCAGGATGTGAGTCATACTAGACGTCAAACGAAAACAAGTATTGTGAGACAGGCAAATCAACCAACCGCACCTTTCCAAAAGGAAAATCCAGGAGAATTTGCTAAATACAGTCAGAATTTGAGCCAATCTCACTATATTTTGGCAGAAACAGTTGCACAAGTAGCTAGTCCTGCGCCAAATAGCGAAAAGTCTCATCCTAAGAAAAACAATTATGACTTTTTAAAGAAAAGCCAAATTTATAACAAAAAAAGTAAACAAAAAGAACAAGAGCGTCAAGTAGCCCAAGAGCTCAACTTGACTAGAATGAGTGAATAGAGGGGAAGAAAATGGCAAAAACCTATCATTTTATCGGAATCAAAGGATCAGGAATGAGTGCTTTGGCTTTGATGTTGCATCAAATGGGTCACAAAGTTCAAGGTTCTGACGTTGAAAAGTACTACTTTACCCAACGTGGACTAGAGCAAGCAGGGATTACAATTTTACCGTTTGATGAAAAAAATCTTCAAGGTGATTTAGAGATCATTGCAGGGAACGCCTTTCGTCCAGATAATAACGTTGAAATTGCTTATGCTGACCAAAATGGTATCAGCTATAAACGTTATCATGAGTTTCTTGGAAGCTTTATGCGTGACTTTATCAGCATGGGGGTTGCTGGAGCACACGGTAAGACCTCAACAACTGGGATACTTTCTCACGTGTTGTCACACATCACTGATACAAGCTACTTGATCGGAGATGGTACAGGTCGTGGTTCTGAAAATGCCAAGTATTTTGTCTTTGAATCTGATGAATACGAACGCCATTTCATGCCATATCACCCAGAATACTCTATCATCACTAACATTGATTTGACCATCCTGACTATTTCACAAGTTTAGAGGATGTCTTCAACGCCTTCAATGATTATGCGAAACAAATCTCTAAAGGTTTGTTTGTCTACGGTGAAGATGCTGAGTTGCGTAAGATTACAGCAAATGCCCCAATCTATTATTACGGTTTTGAAGCAGACAACAATGACTTTGTAGCTAGCGATTTGCTTCGTTCTACGACAGGTTCAACTTTCACAGTTCACTTCCGTGGTCAAGAGTTGGGTCAATTCCACATTCCAACTTTCGGTCGTCACAACATCATGAATGCCACAGCAGTGATTGGTTTGCTTTATACCGCTGGCTTTGACTTGGATTTGGTGCGTGAACACTTGAATACTTTTGGAGGCGTTAAACGTCGCTTTACTGAAAAGATTGTTAACGATACAGTCATCATCGATGATTTTGCGCATCATCCAACTGAAATTATTGCAACTCTAGATGCTGCACGTCAAAAATACCCAAGCAAGGAAATCGTTGCTATTTTCCAACCGCATACCTTTACTCGTACAATTGCTTTGTTGGATGATTTTGCACAAGCCTTGAATCAGGCTGATGCAGTTTACTTAGCACAAATCTATGGATCTGCTCGTGAAGTTGACCATGGTGATGTTAAGGTTGAAGATTTAGCAGCCAAGATTCATAAAAAACATCAGGTCATCACTGTTGAAAATGTATCTCCTCTCCTAGACCATGACAATGCTGTTTACGTCTTTATGGGAGCGGGTGACATTCAATCATATGAATACTCATTCGAACGTCTCTTGTCAAACTTGACTAGTAATGTTCAGTAAGTAAAATTATGGAATTTCCAATTAAAATTCGGGAAGCTCAGCAATCAGATATTGATCAGATTTGCTTGATACAAGAAAGTAATTCAAACTTCCTAGAAATCATGAATAGAGAGATAATAGAAGAACGTATCCGTCACCATGCGGATACGTTTCTCTTAGCTAGCCTGGAAGATCAAGGGATTGCTTATGTTTCTGGAACTGTTTTTACGGATACCCTATTAAGTAAATGGGCTTTAGAAAAGGAGCCTGAGCAGCCTATTAATGATAGTTACATCCTTATTGGCACTTTAGCTGTTGATCCTGACTATCAAGGACAAGGCTTTGGAACCTTGTTGCTAGCAGCTTTGAAGGAGGTTGCTCATCAACAAAATAGACCAGGTATTTACCTGCTTTGTGAGGATGAATTGATCACCTACTTTGAAATGAATGGATTTGTGGAACAAGGGATCGTAGATGGAGAAAGGAGCAGTGAGATTGCCTTTCTCATGTGTTGGCATAATCCCTACTATCAGGAGGAAATATGATTATTAGACAAGCTCGATTGACAGATTTAGATCGTATCCTTGAAATTGAACTAGAAAATTTTTCGATTGAAGAAGCTATTCCTCGCCCTGTTTTTGAAGCTCATTTGAAGGAAATTAAGACCAGTTTTTTAGTGGCTGAAAAAGATGGAGAGATACTCGGTTATATTGAAGGTCCAGTAGTACCACATCGATATTTACAAGACCAGTCCTTTACAGAAGAAATTAAAGATTATAGTCATCAAAAAGGTGGCTATATTTCTGTGACTTGTCTATCCATTGCTAAGGAAGCTCAGGCCTTGGGAATCGGTCGCAAACTTTTGACAGCTTTGAAAGAAGTCGCTCTTGAACATGAACGTGAGGGAATCAATCTGACCTGCCATGACTATCTCATTAGCTATTATGAGAGACATGGTTTTGTGAATGAAGGAAAATCCAAGTCGACTTTTGCTGGGGAAGAATGGTATGACATGGTCTGGGAAAACAAGAATTAGGCTCTAGAAGGGCATCTATGGTTGCTTTTCTTTAGTTTTTAAGATATAATATTATGGATTATCAACAAGGAGGGAATACCTTTGAGCGAAAATTCAAGAGAAGAAGAAAAGCTAAGTTTTAAAGAGCAAATTTTACGTGATTTAGAGCAAGTAAAAAATGAGGAAAAAACTTTTGGAGAAACCAACGAACTTTTTTCAAATTTGATGAATCCTTCTGATTTAGAATCGGGAAAACGACTATCTGAAACTTCAGCACAGGAGTTGATTGTGGATTCAGTTTCAACAGTTGATCAATTAATTGCTAATGCGCCAACAGTACCACCGCGTCCTACTAATTTAAAAGATGATATTAATGAACCAGCTAAGACTTTTGAATCAGATAATCCTTCTAAATTTATTAAGCAGGATAATAGAGAGAAAGAATTTGCTTCTTCGACGAAAGTTCAAGTATCATATCGTACTCAAGGTGGAAAATCAAGCATTGCAAAGCCTAAAAAAGAAGTAAATATTGAAACTAAAGGTAAAGAAGTTCCTACGAAAGTAGATTTTAAATCAATAACAGAAACAGCTGAACTTCCTAGAAGAAGTCGTAAAGAGTCAGTGAAACCAATCAAGAAAAAGAAAAAATCACGCTTAAAAGGATTTTTCGTAACAGTATTTGTTTTATTGATTTTACTAGGTGTGGGTGGATTCTTCGGTTACCGTTATGTCGAATCTGCACTTCAACCAGTTGATGCAAATTCAAAACAGTATGTCACTGTTCAAATTCCAGAAGGAGCTAATCTTCAGCAAATTGGTGATACATTAGAAAACTCTGGATTAGTAAAACACGGTTTTATCTTCAGTCTCTATGCTAAGTATAAAGACTACTCTGATTTAAAATCTGGTTACTATAATTTACAAAAGAGTATGAGTACAGATGATATCATCAAGAATTGCAAAAGGGTGGAACGCCTCAACCTCAAGAGGTTGCACTTGCAAATCTTACAATCCCTGAAGGTTATACTCTTGATCAAATTGCACAAACAGTTGGTCAGCTTCAGGGAGAGTTTAAAGAACCTTTGACTGCGGATGCCTTCTTGGCAAAAGTTCAAGATGAAACTTTTATCTCTCAGCTAGTTGCTAAGTATCCAACCCTTCTTGAAAGTTTACCAACTAAGGAAAGTGGCGTTCGTTACCGTTTAGAAGGTTATCTTTTCCCAGCAACCTATAGCATCAAAGAAAGCACAACTGTTGAAAGCTTGATTGATGAAATGGTGGCAGCTATGGACAAAAACTTGTCAGCACATTACACTGCAATTAAAGAAAAGAATTTGACAGTGAATGAACTCCTCACCATTGCATCACTTGTGGAAAAAGAAGGTTTGAAAACTGATGATCGTAAGCTGATCGCTGGAGTTTTCTATAATCGTTTGAACCTTGGTATGCCGCTTCAAAGTAATATTGCTATTCTCTATGCAGAAGGTAAGCTAGGGCAAAACATTAGCTTGGCAGATGATGCTGCAATTGATACAACAATCAATTCACCTTATAATGTTTATACCAACCTTGGCCTAATGCCTGGTCCAGTAGACAGTCCAAGTTTGGATGCAATTGAAGCAAGTATCAATCAAACTAAGAGTGACAATCTCTACTTTGTAGCTAACGTACAAGATGGTAAGGTTTACTTTGCAACGACACGAGAAGAACATGATCGAAACGTTGCAGAGCATGTTAATAGCAAACTGACACAATCAAGCAGTTCAAACTAACTCCTAGTACAAGATTTGCTAGTAAATTTGTGAATATAGAAGAGAAACCCTCCTTTTTACGAGCATAGCAAGTTATACCAGTCTTTCCGCTAAGATTAGAAACGCCTGAAATCCATAAGTTTTAGGCGTTCGGAGCTTGTGAAGGTAAAAATCTACCTCTTATTTGAACTTGATCCTAGAAGTGATAGAATCATAAGGTTTAGGTATAGAATTTTAAAAGGTTGCTACTGACTAATACTCATCGAAAATCTCTTCAAACCACCTCAGCTTTATCTGCAACCTCAAAGCAGTGCTTTGAGCAACCTGCAGCTAGCTTCCTAGTTTGTTCTTTGATTTTCATTGAGTATAAAATCATTTAAGGAAAGATTTAAAAAGACTTTGTCTTCATTGTGAATTATGTGGTTTACCACATAATTTTGCTTTACTACCTAAAGAAATTTAAAATTAATCAAAAGAAAGTTGAGAAAAATGGCAGAAAAAACATATCCAATGACCCTTGAAGAAAAGGAAAAACTCGAAAAAGAATTAGAAGAGTTGAAACTGGTTCGTCGTCCAGAAGTTGTAGAACGTATCAAGATTGCACGTTCATATGGTGACTTGTCAGAAAATAGTGAGTATGAAGCAGCTAAGGACGAGCAAGCCTTCGTTGAAGGACAAATCTCTAGCTTGGAAACAAAAATCCGTTATGCTGAGATTGTTAATAGCGATGCGGTTGCTCAAGATGAAGTAGCTATCGGGAAAACAGTAACTATCCAAGAAATTGGTGAAGACGACGAAGAAGTATATATCATTGTGGGATCAGCGGGTGCAGATGCCTTTGCAGGTAAAGTATCAAATGAAAGCCCAATTGGGCAAGCCTTGATTGGTAAGAAAACAGGAGATACTGCTACAATCGAAACACCTGTAGGAAGCTACGATGTTAAAATCTTAAAAGTAGAAAAAACAGTTTAATAGGAATGAAAAGAAGGAGTAGATGTAGGGAAAGCGCTTCCCATCACTCCTTTTCTTAATTCTAAAAACTCGAGGAGACTATATGAGTTCAGAAAATAAGCACAAAAAGAAAAATAAAATGGAACGTGGGTTAACAAATCGCCATGTTCAAGTCATGGCCATTGCGGGAACAATTGGGACTGGATTGTTTCTAGGAGCTGGTCGTTCTATTAGTTTAACAGGACCTTCCATTGTTCTAGTCTATATGATTACGGGTGGCTTTATGTATCTTATGATGCGGGCTATCGGAGAGATGTTGTACCAAGACCCAGAACAACATACCTTTATCAACTTTATAACGCGTTATCTAGGTCAGGGCTGGGGTTACTTCTCAGTCTGGTCATACTGGCTCTCAGTAGTCTTTATCGGAATGGCCGAGATTACGGCTATCTCTCACTATGTTCAGTTCTGGTTTCCATCCTGGCCATCTTGGTTGATTCAGGTTGTATTTCTGACAATACTAGGCTTGGTGAACTTGATTGCTGTTAAAATATTTGGTGAAGTAGAATTTTGGTTTGCCATGATTAAAATTGTGGCTATTCTCGCCATGATCGCGACAGGTGTTTTTCTAGTCTTGACTGGCTTTGAAACTCCTTATGGTTCAGCAAGTCTTGCTAATATCAGCGACCACTTCTCCCTTTTCCCAAATGGCGGTATGAACTTTGTCATGGCCTTTCAAATGGTTTTCTTTGCTTATTTGATGATTGAATTTATCGGTGTTACTACATCTGAAACCAAGGATCCCAGAAAAGTATTGCCCAAGGCAGTTAAGGAAATTCCCTTGCGAATTATCTTTTTCTACGGTGGAGCTCTCTTAGCTATCATGTCTATTATTCCTTGGCGTGAGCTTTCTGCAGCGGATTCACCATTTGTTACGGTATTTGAACTTGTTGGTCTTAGGTGGGCGGCAGCCTTGATTAACTTTGTTGTCTTGACGTCAGCTGCATCAGCCTTGAATTCAACCCTTTATTCAACAGGTCGTCATTTGTATCAAATTGCTCATGATTCTCCAAATCGTTTCTTAAAAGCTATTAAAGCTGATACACTTTCGCGCCACAACGTTCCTCAGAATGCTATCATTGCTTCTGCGGTATTGATTGGTTTTGCTGCCTTCATCAATGTGCTTCCTGGTGTATCAGATGCCTTTGCTTTGATTACAGCTTCTTCTTCAGGAGTTTATATCGCAATTTACATCTTGATCATGGTGGCCCATCTCAAGTATCGTAAGTCTAAAGACTTTATGGCAGATGGCTATCTCATGCCTCAGTATCGCTTGCTAAATCCTCTGACCATGCTCTTCTTTATCTTTGTATTTGGAACGCTCTTTCTACAAGAATCAACCTTTGTAGGAGCAATCGGATCAGCTATCTGGATTGTCGCTTTTGGTATTTATAGCCAATGGAAGTTTAGAAAATAAGTCAGAAACTCATCAACTCAGGTTGGTGAGCTTTTCTAGTTTGACAGCCCTTCAAAACAGGACTATAATCAAGCTATAATACTCTTCGAAAATCAAATTCAAACCACGTCAGCTTCACCTTGCCGTACTCAAGTACAGCCTGCGGCTAGCTTCCTAGTTTGCTCTTTGATTTTCATTGAGTATAAAGTATAGTCGAGGAGATTTGGATGCAGATTAGATTGGAAAATATAGAATCTCAGAAATCGCAAGTAATAGGAGACTTGATTCGCTCCTATAATCGTTCCAAAAGAGAAGCTGCTGAAAGTGAGCCACTAAACCTTTATGTCGAAGATGATAGTGGTGAACTCATGGCTGGTTTGGTAGCAGAGACTTTTGGAAATTGGTTAGAAATAGAGTATTTGTTTGTAAAAGAAGACTTACGTGGACAAGGAATTGGCTCCAAACTATTGCAGCAAGCAGAAAGTGAAGCTAAAAAGAGAAACTGTCGCTACGTTTTTGTAAATACTTATCAATTTCAAGCGCCAGCCTTTTATCAAAAACGTGGCTATAAGGAAGTCTTTACATTAAAAGATTATCCTTACGATGGACAAAGACACTATTATCAAAAAGATTTGTAAACAGAGAATTCTCTATCATTTTGGTGGTAGAGATTTTTTGTTAAAAAAATCGCACAAAATGTAATTTATATATTGCATAATGTAAAATATATGATATAATAAACTTAGAAAGAAGCGCAACTTTTTAAATTAAGAAGGAGGTAAGAAGTGGCTAAGAATTTAAAATTAAAGTTAGCTCGAGTGGAGCTTGATATGACACAAGGCGATTTAGCAGAAGCTGTCGGCGTTACGAGGCAGACTATCGGCTTGATAGAAGCTGGAAAGTACAATCCCTCTCTTTCACTTTGCCAATCCATTTGCAGGTGCTTAGGGAAAACACTGGATCAATTATTTTGGGAGGAAGAAGATGAAAAATAGAAAAAAACTTGTTATCAAAGATGAACGTACGGAAAAATTGGATGGAAATATTTCAGGAGAAATTCTCTTGGGAATGTACCTATTTTTGGCACTGGAAATTTTTGCCAAAGTATATATTTTCAATTTAACACTTCTGTCCTATTTGCCTGAATTACTTTTATTGATCGGAGTTGGTTTGTATGCCATTATTCGCCGCATGTATGTAGGAATTGATATTCGGGATATTGTTGAGAATACTGGAAAAGAAAGAGTTTTATCTGCTTTGGGATTTTCTATAGTGATTTTATTGATTGATATCGTAGGGAATCGCGAGGAACTGGTCAGTCTATTGACTTGGAAGTACTCCCTAAAAGTGGTTCTAGCAGTTATCATCTATCTCGTTGGGAGTTATTCTATGGACCGAGTTATCCTATACTTGAATCGCAGAAATCAGCAAGTTTGGGAGGAAGACGATGAAAAATAAATTTTATTATTATCAATTACTAGACGAAAGAGAAGAACAACTGATGAATAAAGCAGGAGCAGAAAGTTTCTATATCTCTATAGCTTTCTTGTTTTTATCTTATATGATTGCAGTATTAGCTCCAAGTCTTTTTAATCCGAGTATGATTCTCATCATTATCATAATTGGGACTTTTTACTTTTTCAACCGAGCGCGAAATCTTGGTGTGACCTACTATAGTCGTTTTCATTTAACGATTTTGGGATGTCTATTAGTGACACTGTTAATCACAACTATTTTAATGCTGCAAAACTACCAGTTCAATATAGAGATTTACCAGCATAATCCATTGGACTTCAAATACCTTTCTGCTTGGATCATTACCTATCTCCTTTATCTTCCATGGGTCTTTATTGGAAACTTAGGCTTAAAGAGTTATGGTGAATGGGCTCAGAAAAAGTTTGAGCAAGATATGGATGAACTTGAGAGTATGGAATAGCTTGTTAACTTTTTATCCATATCTGTAAAATGTGTTATAATAGTACTAATTTATGAGAAAAGAAGAAACATATTCATCTTTTTACAAATAGGGAAGAAGGACAGTATATGTACCCAGATGACAGTTTAACATTGCACACAGATTTGTATCAGATTAACATGATGCAGGTTTACTTCGACCAAGGAATTCATAATAAGAAAGCAGTTTTTGAAGTTTATTTCCGCCAACAACCGTTTAAAAACGGCTACGCTGTTTTTGCAGGTTTGGAACGAATTGTGAACTATTTAGAAAACCTGCGCTTTTCTGATAGCGATATTGCTTATTTAGAATCACTGGGTTACCATGGAGAGTTTTTAGAATATCTGCGTAATCTCAAGCTAGAGTTGACCGTACGTTCTGCTCAGGAAGGGGACTTGGTATTTGCCAATGAACCGATTGTTCAAGTGGAAGGCCCTTTGGCACAGTGTCAATTGGTTGAAACAGCCCTCTTGAATATCGTCAACTTTCAAACCTTGATTGCGACCAAGGCAGCTCGTATTCGTTCAGTCATTGAAGATGAGCCTTTGATGGAGTTTGGTACACGTCGTGCTCAAGAAATGGATGCGGCTATCTGGGGAACTCGTGCCGCTGTTATTGGTGGTGCTAATGGAACTAGTAATGTCCGTGCAGGTAAGCTCTTTGGCATTCCGGTTTTAGGTACTCACGCCCATGCCTTGGTTCAAGTTTATGGGAATGACTATCAGGCTTTCAAGGCTTATGCCTCAACTCACAAAAACTGTGTCTTTCTAGTGGATACCTACGATACTCTTCGCATCGGTGTTCCAGCAGCGATTCAGGTTGCGCGTGAACTTGGTGACAAGATTAATTTCCTTGGTGTCCGCATTGACTCTGGAGATATCGCTTATATTTCTAAAAAAGTTCGTCAACAACTGGATGAGGCTGGATTTACAGATGCTAAGATCTATGCATCCAATGACCTTGATGAAAATACCATTCTTAACCTCAAGATGCAAAAAGCTAAGATTGATGTTTGGGGTGTAGGGACTAAGTTAATTACTGCTTATGACCAACCAGCCCTTGGAGCAGTTTACAAGGTTGTTGCCATCGAAGATGAGAACGGTCATATGCGCAATACCATCAAACTCTCTAGCAATGCTGAAAAAGTTTCAACTCCAGGTAAAAAACAAGTTTGGCGTATTACCAGTCGTGAAAAAGGAAAATCTGAAGGTGATTATATTACCTATGATGGTGTAGATGTTGCTAGTATGACAGAGATCAAGATGTTCCATCCAACCTATACCTACATCAAGAAAACTGTCCGTAATTTTGATGCCGTTCCTCTCTTAGTGGACATCTTCAAGGACGGCAAGCTGGTCTACGATTTACCGAGTTTACCTGAGATTCAGGCCTACGCTCGGAAGGAATTTGATAAGCTTTGGGACGAGTACAAGCGTGTTCTCAACCCACAACATTACCCTGTAGACTTGGCTCGTGATGTATGGCAGGACAAGATGGACCTGATTGATAAGATGCGTAAGGAAGCCCTGGGCGAAGGAGAAGAAGAATGAGTTTGCAAGAGACCATTATCCAGCAACTAGGCGTAAAACCAGTCATTGACGCCCAAGAAGAAATTCGTCGTTCGATTGATTTTCTAAAAAGATATTTGAAGAAGCATCCATTCCTGAAAACTTTTGTATTAGGTATTTCTGGCGGACAAGACTCGACTCTAGCGGGACGTCTTGCTCAACTAGCTATGGAAGAAATGAGAGCTGAAACTGGTGATGATTCTTATCAATTTATCGCAGTTCGCCTACCTTATGGGGTGCAAGCCGATGAAGATGATGCTCAAAAAGCCTTAGCTTTTATTCAGCCGGATGTCAGCTTAGTAGTGAACATTAAAGAATCTGTCGATGCCATGGCAGCGGCAGTAGAGGCTACTGGAAGTTCAATGACAGATTTCAATAAAGGAAATATCAAGGCAAGAAGCCGTATGATTGCTCAATATGCGCTTGCAGGAGCTCATAGTGGTGCAGTTATTGGTACTGACCATGCTGCAGAAAATGTCACAGGTTTCTTTACCAAGTTTGGTGACGGCGGTGCAGATATTCTTCCTCTCTATCGCCTCAATAAACATCAAGGAAAACAACTCTTGAAGGAACTTGGAGCTGATCCTGGTCTCTATGAGAAAGTGCCAATCGCAGACCTAGAAGAAGAGAAACCAGGCTTGGCAGATGAAGTTGCACTTGGTGTTACTTATGCAGAGATTGATGACTACCTAGAAGGTAAGCAAGTCAGCCCAGAAGCCCAAGCAACCATTGAAAAATGGTGGGACAAAGGCCAACACAAACGCCACTTACCAATCACCGTCTTTGATGACTTTTGGGAGTAAAAAGGTCCGGTGGACCTTTTTACCCTCTCACCTTGTAATAAGAAAGTGAGAGTAGGTCCGGAGGATCTTTATACCTTCTTGCCTTGAAACTCGAGAGCAAGAATAACCTCCAGTGGAGGTTTTTAGCCCGAGTCTTGAAACGGGAGAACGCGGAAGGTCCGGTAACTCGAAGAGTTCGATTTCGTAGTCCCACCCCCGCAAGGCTGACTAGGCTTGAAAAAGCTTGACAAAGTGTATTTTAAGCCAGACAGCTACTGCGTCATGAAATTCGAGGAAACTGTTGTTTTCTCAATGTTTATGAGTAAAGTGTTTTTACCCTCTCACCTAGAAATAAGAAAGTGAGAGTAAGTCCGGGGGACCTTTTTAGCTTGGGCATTCAAATAGAAAGCGAGGTTGTATTATGAAAGCACTAGGTACACAACCTATAGAAACTAAACGATTGATCTTGAGGAGATTTGTGGAAGATGATGCACAAGCTATGTTTGAGAATTGGGCTTCTCGTCTAGATAATCTAACCTATGTTACTTGGGATCCTCATCCAAATGTTGATTTCACAAAGAGCTCAATTAGAACTTGGGTAGCATCTTATGACAATCCTAACTATTACAAATGGGCCATTTGTCTCAAAGAAAATCCAAATCACGTTATCGGAGATATTAGTCTGGTCAGTATGGATGAAGAGAACTCTAGCTGTGAAGTCGGATATATCTTAGGCTTGAACTACTGGGGACGAGGAATCATGACAGAAGCATTGAAAGATGTTTTATCATTCTGTCTAGATGAGATTGGTTTTGACCAGGTAGATGCTTGCTATGCAAGTTTAAATCCTGCCTCTGGTTGTGTCATGGAAAAGGCTGGAATGACTTTTTGGAAGACAATTCCAAATGCAGTTGAACGAAAAGGCTACATAGCAGATAAAATCTATTATCAAATCAAAAATAAGATGGAAAAGTTATTCTTTTCCATCTTATTTTTTATAATATACTTTTTAATCAAAATAAAGCAAGTCTTTGCTGGTACTTGTAAAGAGGTCGAAGCCATCCTTCGTAACAACACCGCAGTCCTCGATGCGGACCCCGACTTTACCAGGGATGTAGATACCAGGCTCAACTGAGAAGCACATGCCTTCTTCGATAACCATGTCGTTTCCTTCCATGATAGATGGGAATTCGTGTACATCCATACCGATACCGTGACCGAGGCGGTGATTGAAGTACTCACCGTAGCCAGCTTTTTCGATCACTTCACGAGCTGCGCGGTCTACTTCATGAGCTGTCACACCAGGTTTGATAAAGTCAAGGGCAGCTTGTTGGGCTTCGAGGGTCAAGTTGTAAATATCTTTCTTGAATTGGTCAGGTTTACCAACAGCGACTGTACGAGTCATATCTGATGCATAACCATTCACCATCACACCGAGGTCAAAGAGGAGAAGGGCATTGTTTTCAACCTTGTTAGCTCCAGGGATACCATGCGGATTTGCAGCATTATCACCTGTTAAAACCATAGTATCAAAACTCATTTCGTAGCCTTCACGTTTCATAGCAAAGTCGATTTGCGCAATGATATCAGTTTCCGTATTATCAAGAGAGATATTATCAAAACCAACTTTAACAGACTTGTCGGCGTAAACACCTGCAACCATCATCTTTTGCACTTCGTCTGCTGATTTGATCAAGCGCATGCGTTGGATCAATGGAGTCAAGTTCTCAAATTCAGCAGTTTCAAAGACAGTTTTCAAACCGTGATATTTAGTCAAGATGAGATTGTCAAACTCAACTGCTACACGTTTGAAATCAAGCTGTGGAAGAGCATTTTGGATTTTCTTCCAAGGGTTTTCAGAGTCCACATAACCAACAACTGGGAATGAGACAGTGCTAGTTGCACGTTCAACCTCAAGTGCTGGAACGAAGAGAAGCGGTTCCTGATCTGCAAGGACAAAAAGGAACATTTGACGTTCGTGGGGATCACTGTAAAAGCCAGTGAGGTAATTGATAGTGACGGGGTCAGATACGACAGCGACGTCTAGGTTTTCTGATTCAAGATAAGTTAAGATTTGTTGTAATTTAGACATATGCTACCTTCTTTCTACCCCTCTATTTTTGCAAAAATTAGGAGAAAATGCAAGGAAGAAGGAGAAAAGAACCTAAAAAAATTCCAACAGCTAATAGCATGTTGGAATCTAAATATTAATTGAAGTCTGCCTTGCTTTTAACATCGCTGTATTCTTCAGCAACTTCTTGGCTAAGGATATCCTCATAAGCTGGAAGGTCGATGTCCTGACCATATTTTTTCTTAAGAGCAGTAGTGACCAAGCGATAGGCTAGGTTGGCATTACGAGATAAGATAGGCCCGTGGAAATAAGAACCGAAAACATTTTTATAGTGAACACCTTCACCGACTTTTTCTTCGTTGTTGCCATTTCCGTAGACAACCTGCCCCAGTGGTTTTTGGTCATCTGAAAGGAAGGTACGGCCTTGGTGGTTTTCAAAACCATAGTAGGTTTCATCGAATTCTTCGTTATGAATTTTAATGTCACCAATGAATCGGTTATTGGTTTGGTTAAGGGTATAGTGTCCCATGACACCTAGACCTTCGATGCGTCTTCCAGAAGCTTCAATATAATACTGACCCAATAGTTGGAAACCACCGCAGATAGCAAGGACAACACCGTCATTTTGGATAAAGTTGTCGATACTTTCTTTTTTAGCAGGCAAATCACCAGCAATGATACTTTGTTCAAAGTCTTGGCCACCACCGAAAAAGGCAATATCGTAGTGATGTTCATCGAACTCATCGTGGAGAGAAACGATATCAACTGTTACATGTGCACCCAGCTTTTCAGCGACGTACTTGAGCATGAGGATGTTTCCATTATCTCCGTAGGTGTTCATGAGATTCCCATAGAGGTGGGCGATATTTAGTTGGTAAGGATAATTGCCGTCTTTTGAGGAAAGTGAAGTATAAACCATTAGTTCATCTCCTTTCTAACAAGCTGACGATTGGCTAGTAATTCTCGGAATTCTAGCATAGCCGTATAAGTCGCAAGGATATAGGCATGCTTGCAGTCTTGAGCTTCGATCGTTTTGAGAACTTGTTCCAGGCTACTTGTTTCAGTGATTTTATCAGCTGGATAGCCAGTAACACGTAGACGACGAGCAATTTCAGAATGACGAACTCCTCCAGCGTTGATTTCTGGAATGTCCATATCCGTAATTTGCTCAAAAGTCAGCATCCCAAATCCAGCTGGTATCAATCCCGTCTGCATAGTTAGCATTGAGGAGAACAGATAGACTAAATGGGTAAGGAGCTAGTTTGATCATTTCGATGGCCTGGGTAGCACCAACAGGATTTTTAATAAGAACCAGTGTGCATTCCTTGTCACCGATATGGAAGGTTTCTTGTCGTCCAAAGACAGCACGACTCTTGTCAAATCCTTGTTTAATCAGTTGAGAATCAGCGCCTAGGTAACGGGCGATAGCAACCGCAGCCAGAGCATTGTAGATGTTGTAGAGACCACCGATTTGAATACCATATTCCTGACCGTCAATAACAAAACGAGAACGATTGTTGGTCAACTCAACCAATTCTGTCAGACGGTAGTCCAAGTCAGGACGTTTACATCCACAATTTTCACAGATATAAGCTCCCAAAGTTAGCATAAGTGTTGAGCTCATATTTCAGAATACTTTGACATTCAGGGCAGAGAATACCTTCAGTATTGTAGTGAGCAAGTTGCGCTGGACCTTTTTCTAGATCAAAACCAAAATACTGAACAGGATTTGAAATTGCAGGCTTGTAGAAAAGCGGACTATCACCGTTTAGCAGAACAGTAGCAGTAGGAACTTTTCGAATAGCATCCAAAATCATGTTGTAGGTCGTATAGATCTCACCGTAGCGGTCCATCTGATCACGGAAGATATTAGTGATAACGAAAAGACTAGGCTGGATATAGTCACAGATATGTGAGAGACTAGCTTCGTCGATTTCAAGGACTGCAATATTTTTTCCAGTTTTTGAAGATTTTGCAGTCAAGAAAGTAGTCGTAATCCCTGTGATCATGTTGGCACCACTTGGATTGGTTAACACTTGACCATAAATTTCCTTTAGGATACCGACAGTGAGAGCGGTCGTCAAGGTTTTTCCATTGGTACCAGTTACCACAACAATCTCGTAGTTCTTCGCTAAATTTTGTAAAATATCTTTATCAAATTGAAGGGCAAGTTTTCCAGGGAGCGTACTTCCACGTCCAAGACGACTCAAAATAAAATGAGAAGAACGCCCAGCAAGAAGGCCCAAAGTAGTTTTTAATTTCATGTTTCTATTATATCATAAATGCTGGAAAAGACAGATTTGAGATTTTAGAAAAAGAAAAACAGCCCGCTATCGGACTGCTTTCTATAATTAAATCGCAAACAAGTCATTCAAGTTTTCAGCCAATGTTGGGTGAGTGAAGATTTGTTTTGTGAAGTAAGTGTATGGGATTTTGTTGTCCATAGCAACAGTAATAATGTTGATGATTTCTTGTGATCCTTCTGAAAAGATAGTTGCACCTAGAATTTCTTTAGTTTCAGTGTTGACAACAGCTTTGAAGGCTCCACGAAGGTCACCATTTACATGACCACGAGGCATAGCAGCAACAGGGATTTCCTTAACAGCGTATGGAAGTTTCAAATCAGCTGCTTGGCTTTCAGTCAAACCAACTTGTGAAAGTGCAGGTGTGATGAACATGGTGTTTGGAACATTGAGACGGTCTTCAAGTGTGTAGCTGCCATCACCAGCAAGGTAGCTGTAAACAACACGGAAGTCATCTAGTGAAATGTAGGTAAATTGAAGTCCACCGTTGACATCTCCAACTGCAAAGACACCAGGAACGTTTGTTTGACAATGTTTGTCCACCTTGATAGCACCACGTTCAGTTAGTTCAATATCCGTATTTTCAAGTTGAAGTGGTTCTACATTTGGTTTACGTCCAGTTGCGTAGAGAAGGGCATCAAAACGGTAGGTTTCATTCTCTGTCACGACAAGAACTTGGTCACCATCGTTTTTGATTTCAGTAGTATGGATGTTTTGAAGGAGTTCAATGCCGTCTTCTTCCATGTATTGTTTAGCAAGAGCTGCGATGGAAGGTTCTGCACGAGGTAGGAAAGTATCTAGAGCATCCAAGACTGTTACCTTGCTTCCGAGTTTGTTGTAGAGACCAGCAAATTCAAGACCGATATTTCCACCACCAAGAATTCCGAGTTTTTCTGGTAATTGTTCCAAGTTTTGGATACCTGTTGAGTCAAAGACATTCTTGCTAGTAGTCAAGACCTGGAATTGGCAATACGTTTGAAACAGCACCAGTGTTGATGACGATTGTTTCAGCAGTTAGTTCTTGTTTTTCATCACCAGCTTGAATTTCGATTACCTTGTTTGAAACAAAGTGGGCTTCGGCATCAATGATATCAACTCCAGTACCAGCGATCAGTAGCATAGTTTTTACCATTGAGGCGGCTGGTAATCGTATTTTTTGTTGCCATAACCTCGTCAAATGACAAGTCCTTTTCTGCAGCAACTAACAAGGTTTTAGTTGGAATACAACCGATGTTGATACAAGTTCCACCGTACATAGCCTTGTTGCGCTCGATAAGGGCAACTTTTTTACCAGCAGAAGCTAGTTTCGCAGCAAGCGTCTTTACCTGCCTTACCAAATCCAATAACAATTAAATCGTATGTTAACATTTTTAAATCCTCCTGTTTGATTTCATTCTAGCACAAGAAAAAATTTTTTTCACAATTCTGCTACGGAAAATTAAAGAGACTTCCGCCTTGAGAGCAAGTCATTTATGAATGTTATTGATTAATCAAATTGAAGATATACGAATATAGCAAAAAAATCGTTTACATGATTTAATCAGAGGGTTAGACTATCTTTTGAACCATTTCTTGTGTTATACTAGATAAGTTGCAAAGAAAGCAGTACTTTTCTTTAGTGGAAAAGAAGCAACACGATCTTTCATAGAAGATATGAAAGTACGTCATGAAAAGAAAAGTATAAACTAAGCGCTATAGGGATGGCTTCGCACCACCTTTAGAAAGAAGAAATAAACGTGAAATTTAATGAATTTAACTTGTCTGCTGACCTGTTAGCAGAAATTGAAAAAGCAGGATTTGTAGAAGCAAGTCCTATCCAAGAGCAAACTATTCCTTTGGCTCTTGAAGGAAAAGATGTTATCGGTCAAGCACAGACTGGTACAGGGAAAACAGCAGCCTTTGGCTTGCCAACCCTTGAAAAGATTCGTACAGAAGAAGCAACTATCCAAGCTTTGGTAATTGCCCCAACTCGTGAACTGGCTGTTCAAAGTCAGGAAGAACTCTTCCGCTTTGGCCGTAGTAAAAGGGTGTGAAAAGTCCGTTCAGTATACGGTGGTTCAAGTATTGAAAAACAAATCAAGGCTCTTAAATCAGGGTGCTCATATCGTAGTAGGAACACCAGGACGACTTCTTGACCTCATTAAACGCAAGGCTTTGAAATTACATGATATTGAAACCTTGATCTTAGACGAAGCAGATGAAATGCTGAACATGGGATTCCTTGAAGACATCGAAGCAATCATCTCTCGTGTACCGGAAAATCGTCAAACCTTGCTCTTTTCAGCGACTATGCCAGATGCTATCAAACGTATTGGTGTTCAGTTCATGAATGAACCTGAGCATGTGAAGATTGCTGCTAAAGAATTAACAACAGAACTGGTAGACCAGTACTATATCCGTGTCAAGGAACAAGAAAAATTTGACACCATGACTCGTCTTATGGATGTTGATCAACCTGAGTTGTCTATCGTCTTCGGTCGTACTAAACGTCGTGTGGATGAGTTGACTCGTGGGCTTAAGATCCGTGGTTTTCGTGCAGAAGGGATTCATGGAGATTTGGACCAAAACAAACGTCTTCGTGTCCTTCGTGATTTTAAAAATGGAAACCTCGATGTCCTCGTTGCAACAGACGTTGCCGCCCGTGGTCTAGATATCTCAGGTGTGACTCATGTCTACAACTACGATATCCCGCAAGATCCTGAGAGTTATGTTCACCGTATTGGTCGTACAGGGCGTGCAGGGAAGTCAGGTCAGTCCATTACCTTCGTTTCACCAAATGAAATGGGTTATCTCCAAATTATCGAAAACTTGACTAAGAAACGCATGAAAGGTCTCAAACCTGCAAGTGCAGAAGAAGCCTTCCAAGCTAAGAAGCAAGTAGCTCTTAAGAAAATTGAACGTGATTTTGCGAATGAGGAGATTCGTAGCAACTTCGAGAAGTTTGGTAAGGATGCTCGTCAATTGGCTTCAGAATTCAGCCCAGAAGAATTGGCAATGTACATCCTTAGCTTGACGGTTCAGGATCCAGACAGTCTTCCAGAAGTTGAAATTGCGCGTGAAAAACCACTACCGTTTAAACCTTCAGGTAATGGCTTCGGTGGGAAAGGTAAGGGAGGTCGTCGTGGAGATGACCGCCGTGATCGTGAACGCCGTCGCGACAATCGTCGTGGTGAACGTCGAGATGATTTCAAAAAAGGCAGTCGTAAAAACGACCGCTTTGATAAGGAAAAACGTTACCGTAAAGACAACAAAAAACCTCGCACAACATCTAGCGAGAAGAAAACAGGCTTTGTTATTCGAAACAAGGGTGATAAATAATAAAAAAAGCGGTTCACTAAGGTGGATCGCTTTTATATATAAGGAGACCGAGAGTCACTAAATTACTAATACGAGATGTTAGATTTATATATTTGTTATCTTGTAATATTATATTATCAAAAATTTAAGATCCTGTCAATAAGAAATTTTAAAAAAACTAGTAAAAATTTTCGAACAGTCATGAATTGCAATTCAATAAACAATTTTCAGATAATTATTGAAATAATGGTCAATTTATGATATAATGGGAGCGATTAAATACGAGGTGAAAAATGGCACATTTATTAGAAAAAACAAGAAAAATCACATCAATCTTAAAGCGTTCGGAGGAGAAATTACAAGATGATCTTCCATACAATGCCATTACCCGTCAGTTAGCTGATATTATCCATTGTAATGCTTGTATTGTGAATAGTAAAGGCCGACTTTTGGGATATTTTATGCGCTACAAGACCAATAATGACCGTGTGGAGCAATTTTTCCAATCAAAAATTTTCCCTGAGGATTACGTTCAAGGCGCTAACATGGTTTATGAAACGGAAGCGAATCTTCCTGTAGAGCATGATTTGACAATCTTCCCAACTGAAAGTCGTTCTGATTTCCCAGATGGATTGACAACGATTGCTCCAATTCATGTCTCTGGGATTCGTTTGGGATCTTTGATTATCTGGCGTAATGATAAGAAATTTGAAGATGAGGATTTGATCCTTGTTGAGATTGCTAGCACGGTGGTTGGTATTCAGCTTTTGAACTTCCAACGTGAAGAAGATGAGAAAAATATTCGTCGTCGCACAGCAGTGACTATGGCGGTCAATACACTTTCATATTCTGAATTGCGTGCAGTATCTGCTATTTTAGCTGAATTAAATGGTAATGAAGGTCAGTTAACAGCTTCAGTCATTGCAGATCGTATCGGTATTACGCGTTCTGTGATTGTTAATGCCCTTCGAAGCTTGAATCTGCAGGGATTATTGAAAGTCGTTCTCTTGGTATGAAAGGAACTTATCTCAAAGTTTTAATTCCAGATATTTTTGAAGAAGTGAAAAAGAGGGACTATTAATGGCTAAGGCACTTATTTCTATTGATTATACAGAAGATTTCGTTGCTGATCATGGAAAATTGACAGCTGGAGCACCGGCTCAAGCAATATCAGAGACGATCAATCATGTAACTAGATTAGCATTTGATCGTGGAGATTATATCTTTTTTACAATCGATGCACATGAAGATAATGATGTTTTTCATCCTGAAAGTAAACTATTCCCGCCACATAATATTATTGGGACTAGCGGGCGTAATCTCTATGGTAAGTTAGCTGAATTTTATCAGAAAGAGGCCCATGATAGTCGTGTTTTCTGGATGGATAAACGTCACTATTCGGCTTTTTCTGGAACAGATTTGGATATTCGTCTGAGAGAGCGACGTGTGGATACAGTCATCTTAACAGGTGTTCTCACAGATATTTGTGTATTGCATACGGCTATCGATGCCTATAACCTTGGGTATCAGATAGAAGTTGTCAAGCCAGCAGTCGCATCTATTTGGCCTGAAAACCACCAGTTTGCACTAGGACATTTTAAGAATACATTAGGAGCGAAACTCCTTGATGAAAATCTAGTTGAAATCAAAGAATAATGTATTCAAAAAAATGAAAAAATCTGAAAAAAGTGTTGACAAAGTTTATGAAAGTTGATATACTAGTAAAGTAATCGACGCGGGGATGGCGGAATTGGCAGACGCGCAGGACTAAGGATCCTGTGACCGCTTTAGGTCGTGAGGGTTCAAGTCCCTCTCTCCGCATAGGAAAAGAGTTAGCTTAGCTAGCTCTTTATTTTTTTATAAAAAAGAGGCTGGGACAAAAGTCCTAGCCTCTCAATTATCTTTGGATTGTCGAGCAAGACGCAGTGGTTGAGTGGGCTCTACTACGCTGATTTCATCAGCTTTTACAGCCCTACTCAACTGTGCGGAGGTGGGACGACGAAATCGAATTCTAACGAATTACCGATTTCTGTCCCACTCTCTTTTTTTTTTGGTATTTCATAAACATTTCATATTTGAATATTATAATGGTTTTACAAATATGGAGGTGCTATATGAATCCCACTCAAAGAGCTTGGGCTTACGTCAGCAGAAAACGACTGAGAAGTCTCATATTATTCTTGATTCTATTTGTCTTATTGGCTGGAATATCGGCTTGTTTGACGCTCATGAAGTCCAACAAAACAGTAGAAAATAATCTCTATCGCTCATTGAATACATCTTTTTCTATTAAAAGAATAGAAGCAGAACAGACCTTTCAACTGTCTCAACTAGATGACCTTAAAAAGATAAAGGGTCTTGAGAAGATTTCACCTGAGCTAGAAACAATAGCTAAGTTAACTGATAAAGAAGTCGTTACTGGAGAACAAAGTATTCAAAGGGATGATTTGACAGAGGCTGAAAAAAATCTCATCAGTTTGGTAGCTTTAGAAGATTCCTCTAAGGATGTCTCCTTTACTAGCTCTGCCTTTACCCTTAAAGAAGGAAGGCATTTAGAAAAAGGAGATAGCAAAAAAATCTTAATCCATGAAGATTTGGCCAAGAAAAACAATCTAAAAGTAGGAGATAAGATAAACTTAAGTCCTGGACAAGTAGAAGCTAGTAGTGGACAAAATCTAGATTATGAAATCGTAGGTATTTTCTCAGGTCAAAAACAAGAGAAATTTACCGGTCTATCATCAGACTTTAGTGAAAATACGGTTTATACAGACTACGAAAGTAGCCAAACTCTTCTTGGGAATAAGGAAGCTCAAGTAACTGCCGCTCGTTTCTATCTAGAAAATCCAAAAGATATGGATAGTATCATTCAAGAAGTTGAAAAGTTATCCCTGGAAACGAAAGGTTACCAAGTCGAGAAGAAAAATAAGGCTTTTGAACAAATCAAGGATTCAGTTTCGACCTTCCAAACCTTCCTACAGATTTTCCTCTATGGTATTATGATTGCTGGTGTAGGAGCGCTGGTCTTGGTCTTATCTCTTTGGTTACGAGAACGTGTCTACGAGGTTGGTATTTTATTGGCACTAGGGAAAGGAAAAGGAGCAATCTTTAGCCAATTCTGCCTGGAAGTTATCCTAGTTTCATTGGCAGCTATTCTACCTGCATTTGTGGCTGGGAATGCTATTACTTCCTATCTCTTGAAGACTGTACTAGCAAGCGGTGACCAAGCTGCACTACAAGATACTCTGGCAAAAGCCACTAATCTTACAACCAGTCTTCTATCATTTGGAGAATCTTATATTTTCCTACTTATAATTAGCTGCTTGTCAGTTGCACTTTGTTTCCTATTTTTATTTAGAAAATCACCGAAAGAAATTTTATCATCTATTAGTTAATGAAGGAGAAATTATGACTTTACTACAATTACAAGATCTTACTTATCGTTACAAGAACACTGCAGAAGCTGTATTATATAAAATCAATTACGATTTTGAACCTGGAAAATTCTATAGCATCATTGGAGAATCAGGAGCTGGGAAATCTACCCTCTTATCACTATTAGCAGGACTTGATAGCCCAGTAGAAGGTGCTATTAAGTTTGAGGGTAAGGACATTCGTGAACAAGGTTATTCTTATCACCGCATGCACCATATCTCGCTCGTTTTCCAAAACTATAACCTCATTGATTATCTTTCTCCATTAGAAAATATCCGCTTGGTTAATAAAAATGCCAGTAAGGAGACTCTTCTTGAACTTGGTTTAGATGAAAGTCAAATCAAGCGGAATGTTCTCCAATTATCAGGTGGGCAGCAACAACGTGTTGCCATTGCTCGTAGCCTTGTATCTGAAGCGCCAGTGATTTTAGCAGATGAACCAACCGGAAACCTAGATCCTAAGACAGCTGGGGATATCATCGAACTCCTCAAATCTCTTGCTGAGAAAACAGGCAAGTGTGTGATTGTTGTGACCCACAGTAAGGAAGTTGCTCAAGCGTCAGATATTACGCTTGAATTGAAGGATAAGAAACTGACTGAAACAAGAAAAAATAGTAACTAAATCTTTTAAATATATATAAGTGAAGTAAATCTAGAAAGGAATCTTATGTTACACAACGCATTTGCCTATGTCACAAGAAAGTTTTTTAAATCCATTGTGATCTTTCTTATTATTCTTTTAATGGGAAGTTTGAGTTTGGTCGGCTTGTCAATCAAGGGAGCAACAGCCAGAGCTTCTCAAGAAACCTTTAAAAACATCACTAATAGCTTTTCTATGCAGATCAACCGCAGAGTCAATCAAGGGACTCCGCGTGGTGCTGGGAATATCAAGGGTGAGGATATAAAAAAAATCACTGAAAACAAGGCTATTGAATCTTACATTAAACGTATTAACGCTATCGGAGATTTGACTGGCTATGAATTGATTGAGACTCCAGAAACCAAGAAAAATCTGACTGCAGATCGGGCTCAACGTTTTGGAAGCAGCTTGATGCTAACAGGTGTCAATGATTCTTCCAAAGAAGATAAATTTGTATCAGGTTCCTATCAGTTAGTTGAAGGCGAACATTTAACCAACGATGACAAGTATAAAATCTTGATGCACAAGGACTTGGCTGCTAAACATGGCTGGAAGGTAGGAGATAAGGTCAAACTGAACTCCAATATCTACGATGCAGATAATGAAAAAGGAGCCAAAGAAACAGTAGAGGTAACGATCAAAGGACTTTTTGATGGACACAATAAATCAGCTGTAACCTATTCACAAGAACTTTATGAGAATACAGCTATCACAGATATTCACACAGCTGCCCAACTCTATGGTTATACAGAAGATACAGCTATTTATGGAGATGCTACCTTCTTTGTGGCTGGAGATAAAAATCTAGATACTGTCATGCAAGAATTAGGGTCTATCAACGGCATCAACTGGAAGATGTATAGCTTGATTAAGAGTTCATCTAACTATCCTGCCCTTGAACAATCTATCTCAGGCATGTACAAGATGGCTAATCTTCTCTTCTGGGGTAGCTTGAGCTTCTCTGTTCTTCTACTGGCTCTCTTACTGACACTATGGATTAACGCCCGTCGTAAAGAAGTTGGAATTCTCCTTTCAATTGGTCTAAAACAAGCAAGTATTCTAGGACAATTTATCACAGAAGCAGTTATGATTGCAATTCCAGCACTAATTTCAGCTTACTTCTTAGCTAACTATACTGCTCGTGCCATTGGAAATACTGTTCTTGCAAATGTCACATCAGATGTGGCTAAGCAGGCTAGTAAGGCAGCCCAAGCCTCTAATCTTGGTGGTGGTGCAGAAGTTGACGGCTTTAGCAAGACACTTTCAAGTCTGGATATTTCCATTCAACCTTCTGACTTTGCTATCATCTTTGTACTTGGCTTAGTTCTTGTAGTATTAGTTATGGCACTTGCTTCAAGCAATCTCCTCTTTAAACAACCAAAAGAACTCTTGTTGGATAGTGAATAAAAAACCTGCTACCTATTCTCACTCAAATGAGATATAATATAGGTAGCATTTTTGATAGAAAAGGATTTATATGAAAATTCTAATTGTAGAAGATGAAGACATGATTCGCGAGGGAATTAGTGACTATTTGACGGATTGTGGCTATGAAACCATTCAGGCAGCAGATGGCCTTGAGGCCTTAGAACAATTTTCCAATCACCAAGTTGCTCTGATTCTCTTAGATATTCAAATGCCGAAACTCAATGGTTTAGAGGTTTTGTCAGAAATTCGAAAAAGTAGCCAAGTTCCGGTCTTGATGTTGACAGCCTTTCAGGATGAGGAGTATAAGATGAGTGCCTTTGCTGCATTAGCAGATGGTTATTTGGAAAAGCCTTTTTCTCTATCTTTGTTAAAAGTACGAGTGGATGCTATTTTCAAACGTTATTATGATGTAAGTCGTATCTTTACCTATGGGGATACTCAGGTAGACTTTGACAGCTATAGTGCTAAAGTAGCTGGTCAAGAAGTTGCAGTGAATGCAAAAGAACTGGAAATTTTAGACTATCTGGTTAAAAATGAAGGTCGAGCCTTAACACGGTCGCAGATTATCGATGCTGTATGGAAGATGACAGATGAGGTTCCTTTTGACAGAGTGATCGATGTCTATATCAAGGAACTACGGAAAAAATTGGATTTAGACTGTATTCTTACCGTGCGCAATGTTGGTTATAAATTGGAGAGAAAATGAGACGTTCAGGTTTATTTAAAAAAATTTTTATCTATACCTTCTCGGTATTTTCTACCTTGGTCATTTGTTTGCATTTGGCCATCTATTTCCTCTTTCCTCCGACCTATCTCAGTCACCGTCAGGAGAGCATAGGGCAAAAGGCTACAGAAATTGCCCAGTCCCTCCAAGGTAAGGACAGTCAAGCTATTCAGGAAGTCCTTGAACTTTATTCTAAAAGCAGTGATATTAAGGGAGCTGTTAAGGGAGAGATGACTCAGGATAAGTTGGAAGTCAATGATAATCTTCCCATTGATAAACAACGACAAACGGCCTCCTTGGTTATTGAGGAAAGAGAAGTTCAAACTAAGGATGGTCAGACGATGACCTTGCAGTTTTTAGCTTCTATGGATTTGCAGAAAGAAGCAGAAGATATCAGTCTTCAATTTCTGCCTTATACTTTATTAGCGTCTTTCATCGTTTCGCTCCTCATCGCCTTTATCTATGCTAGAACCATTGTTGCTCCTATTTTGGAAATCAAACGAGTGACTCGACGGATGATGGATTTGGATGCAGAAGTGAGGTTGCGCGTGGATTCTAAGGATGAAATTGGGGATCTTAAAGAACAAATCAACAGCCTTTATCAGCATCTCTTGAATGTTATTGAAGATTTGCATGAGAAGAACGAGGCCATTCTCAAACTAGAAAAGATGAAGGTTGAGTTTTTGCGAGGAGCTTCTCACGAACTGAAAACACCTCTTGCTAGTCTAAAGATTCTTTTGGAAAATATGCAAGCCAATATTGGACGCTACAAAGATAGAGATCATTATCTGGGAGTTTCTCTAGGGATTGTTGATGATCTCAGTCACCACGTTCAGCAAATCCTCTCCCTTTCTTCGGTGCAAGAGTTGCGAGATAAGAAGGAAGAAATCAAGCTTCTTGAAATGACCAATTTTTTATTGAAGGATTATGATTTATTAGCCAAAGAAAAAGAAATTTCAGTAGTGAATCAACTGACTGACCAACAAACTTATCTAAATCCTTCGGTACTAAAGCTGATTCTTTCCAATCTTATCAGTAATGCTGTGAAACACTCTGTTCAAGGTGGTTATTTAAAAATTGGGACAGAAGATGGTTGGGTTTCATTGAGAACGCTTGTACACCTGAGGAGCAAGATAAGTTTGAACAATCCTTTACGGCTTCTAGTCGACAAAGTAAGGGAGCTGGCTTGGGACTTTTCGTAGTGAAAAGTTTATTGGAAAACGAAGAAATTGACTATCGATTTGAACGCTATGAAGACCACTTAGCCTTTTATATGAACCTACCTTAGAACAAGGACAGGAGCAAATAGGAAAAGGTTTACATATTTTAAAATAGAAGAAATTCAATTCAAACTACAGGAAAAACTAGCTTTTTTTGCTAAAAAGTGATAAAATGAACAATGTAAATGGGATGTCCCATAAAAATATACAGGAGGCCTGATAAAATGGCAATCGTTTCAGCAGAAAAATTTGTCCAAGCAGCTCGTGACAACGGTTATGCAGTTGGTGGATTTAACACAAACAACCTTGAGTGGACTCAAGCTATCTTGCGCGCAGCAGAAGCTAAAAAAGCTCCAGTTTTGATCCAAACTTCTATGGGTGCTGCTAAATACATGGGTGGTTACAAAGTTGCTCGCAACTTGATCGCTAACCTTGTAGAATCAATGGGTATCACTGTACCAGTAGCTATCCACCTTGACCACGGTCACTACGAAGATGCACTTGAGTGTATCGAAGTTGGTTACACTTCAATCATGTTTGACGGTTCACACCTTCCAGTTGAAGAAAACCTTAAATTGGCTAAAGACGTTGTTGAAAAAGCACACGCTAAAGGTATCTCAGTAGAAGCTGAAGTTGGTACTATCGGTGGTGAAGAAGACGGAATCATCGGTAAAGGTGAATTGGCTCCAATCGAAGACGCTAAAGCAATGGTTGCAACTGGTATTGACTTCTTGGCAGCTGGTATCGGTAACATCCACGGTCCTTACCCTGCAAACTGGGAAGGTCTTGACCTTGACCACTTGCAAAAATTGACAGAAGCTCTTCCAGGCTTCCCAATCGTATTGCACGGTGGATCAGGTATTCCTGATGACCAAATCCAAGCAGCTATCAAACTTGGTGTTGCTAAAGTTAACGTTAACACTGAATGCCAAATCGCATTCGCTAATGCAACTCGTAAATTTGCTCGTGACTACGAAGCAAACGAAGCAGAATACGACAAGAAGAAACTCTTCGACCCACGTAAATTCTTGGCTGACGGTGTCAAAGCTATCCAAGCATCAGTTGAAGAACGTATCGACGTATTCGGTTCAGAAGGTAAAGCTTAATCTAGCTTAACAATACAAAATCAAACCCGCCTGTGAAGGTGGGTTTTTTGTTTATAGATATATACAGATTATACTGGAAAATTCTTTAACTTAAGTTGCTAAAAGAGTCCAATTTTTGTACAATAATGCTATGAAAATACTGAAAAAATCAGCCCTTGTCCTTCTTAGTTTCCTTATCTTGTTTTTAGTAGTGACATTTATCTTTCATCGTATTAGCTTAGAAAAGGAACAAGCCTCTCTAACTCCTATGGGTAAAACTGTTCTCGTTAATGGGCACAAAATCAATGTTTACGTTGAGGGGGATGGTCCAGAGACAATAGTAGTTCTATCAGGTGCTGGAATTGCTTCCCCAATCTTGGACTTTAAGAATGTTTCGGATTCCCTATCAAAAAAATATAAGATTGTCGTAGTCGAGAGAGCTGGCTATGGTTATAGCGAGGATAGTAATCAATCCAGAGATGTGATGGAAGTTTTGTCTGAGACACGTCAAGCTCTATCACAAGCAAATATATCAGGACCTTTTGTCATTCTGTCTCATTCAATGGCTAGTCTTGAAAGTCTGGCTTGGCAGGAGAAGTATCCTGATGAAGTGAAAGCCTTGGTTGGTCTGGATTGGGCATTACCAGCAAGTTATGAGGATTTAAAGGATAATCAGGCCTTGCTTACTGTGGCTTATTGGAGCAGCAAGATTGGCTTATTACGCTATTTCCCTGAGTCCTTTTATATAAAAAATCCAACTCTGACAGAAAGTGAAAGACAACAATATAAACTCCTAACTTTTAAGCAGTTGATGTCACAAGCCATGCTTCATGAATCCCGTTTGGTAAAGGAAAATGCCAAGAAAGTTCCATCTAGCATTAATCCGAAAATTCCAGCCTTACTCCTGGTTTCTAACGGTGAAGGCACGACCTATAGCCAGTCAGAATGGTATCATTATGCAGAGACATTTGCAAGCGACCAGTCTAATGTTCAAGTCATCTATATGGATGCGCCTCACGAACTTTATCATTATCAAAGTCATGAAATAGTTTCTCGAATTGAAGAATTTTTAGAGAATAATTGAGCGCTTAAAAATCCATTGAGACTGATGACAATAATTGAAAGGAATGACTTATGAATAATTCTTATATTTTACTTAGACATGCTCATTCAAGATTTTCAAGTGATGATTTTTAATAGAACTTTGTCAGAAAAAAAGGATTTTTCATCTCTTGATCAGTTAGAGTTTTTTTGAATTCTTTTTAATATTGATTATTATTTTTTTCTAGTCCTTATAAAAGAGCATTTGAAACGATTAATAGCTCGCCAATTCAATTTGATAAAATAGTTCTTGATAATCGGTTACGAGAGCGAAAATTATCTTCAACCTTTATAAAAGATTCTGAGTTTGAAGACAGTATTAAATATTTATGGCAAAATCCCAGTGAATCTTTTTCAGGAGGGGAATCAAATCAAGATGCACTAGCTAGAGTACTAAATTTTTAATGGAATTGGAAGAGAGATACTCAGAAAAAACGATTTTACTTAGTTCACACGGGAATTTGATAGGAATACTACTACATCATTTTGATTCCAGTTTTGATTATGAAAAATGGGAGCAGATGACCTTTCCAGATTGTTTTCTAATTGATAGAAATGGGATTGTGAAAAGAATTATGAAAGATTAGTTCTTTGATTAAATAGTGATTCATATTGATCAAAATAGTTTGCCTTTTTACAATTCGTAGCCTGCCCCTAAAGGCAGGTTTTTTGGTGTTTTAAGGAAACTATTAAACCAGAATTTCTGATTCAAAAGTATTATTTTAAGACAGAAATCTCTAATTTTATAATCTATAAGCAAACGCTTGCATTCCTTTTTTTATTAGATTATAATAGGTTGGTATAAAGCCTTCTGTAATAATAAAAATTTAGAAGTTTTAGAAAGTAAAGATTTAGAATATTTGTATTCAAAAATACAATGTTGTTACTTACGATAGGGAGATAGATATGGCAATGATAGAAGTGCAACATCTTCAGAAGAATTTTGTGAAGACTGTTAAGGAACCGGGCTTGAAGGGAGCTTTGCGCTCCTTTATTCATCCTGAAAAGCAGACATTTGAAGCGGTCAAAGATTTGACCTTTGAGGTGCCTAAGGGGCAGATTCTAGGCTTTATTGGGGCAAATGGTGCGGGGAAGTCGACAACCATCAAAATGCTGACAGGGATTTTAAAGCCGACATCTGGCTATTGTCGGATTAACGGCAAGATTCCCCAGGACAATCGCCAAGATTATGTCAAGGATATTGGAGTCGTTTTCGGACAACGCACCCAGCTATGGTGGGATTTGGCACTGCAAGAAACATACACGGTCTTGAAGGAGATTTACGATGTGCCGGACTCGCTTTTCCATAAGCGCATGGACTTTTTGAATGAAGTTTTGGATTTGAAGGAATTTATAAAGGATCCTGTGCGGACTCTTTCACTAGGTCAACGGATGCGGGCGGATATTGCGGCTTCCTTGCTTCACAATCCTAAGGTTCTCTTTTTAGATGAGCCGACCATTGGTTTGGATGTGTCGGTCAAGGATAACATTCGACATGCTATCACCCAGATCAATCAGGAGGAAGAAACAACTATTCTCTTGACTACTCACGACCTGAGTGATATTGAGCAACTCTGTGATCGGATTTTTATGATTGATAAGGGGCAAGAGATTTTTGATGGGACGGTTAGCCAGCTCAAGGAAACCTTTGGCAAGATGAAGACTCTTTCCTTTGAGCTGCTACCAGGTCAAAGTCATCTCGTCTCTCATTATGAAGGCTTGCCTGATATGTCCATTGATAGACAAGGAAATAACCTGACTATTGAATTCGATAGTTCCCGCTACCAATCAGCTGATATTATCAAGCAAACCTTATCTGATTTTGAAGTCCGTGATTTGAAGATGGTGGATACGGATATTGAAGATATTATCCGTCGCTTCTATCGAAAGGAGCTCTAAGATGGTCAAATTGTGGAGACGTTATAAACCCTTTATCAATGCAGGGATTCAGGAGTTGATTAGCTATCGAGTTAACTTTATTCTCTATCGGATTGGTGATGTCATGGGGGCTTTTGTCGCTTTCTATCTCTGGAAGGCTGTCTTTGACTCCTCCCAGGAGCCTTTGATTCAGGGCTTCAGTATGGCAGATATCACTTTCTACATCATCATGAGTTTTGTGACCAATCTTTTGACCAGGTCTGATAGCTCCTTTACGATTGGTGATGAGGTAAAAGATGGCTCTATTATCATGCGCTTGCTGAGACCAGTGCATTTTTCGGCCTCTTACCTTTTCACCGAACTTGGCTCCAAGTGGTTGATTTTTATCTCTGTTGGACTGCCATTTTTAAGTGTCATTGTTTTGGTGAAAATCTTATCTGGGCAAGGTGTTTTAGAAGTGCTGGGATTAACTGTCCTTTATCTCTTTAGCTTAACTCTGGCTTATCTGATTAACTTTTTCTTTAATATCTGCTTTGGATTTTCAGCCTTTGTATTTAAAAATTTATGGGGTTCCAATCTACTCAAGACTTCAATAGTGGCCTTTATGTCTGGCAGTTTAATTCCCTTGGCTTTCTTTCCGAAAATCGTTTCAGATATTCTGTCCTTCTTGCCTTTCTCATCCTTAATTTACACTCCGGTCATGATTATTGTTGGGAAATACGATGCCAGTCAGATTCTTCAAGCACTTTTGCTTCAGCTTTTCTGGCTTATAGTGATGTTGGGCTTGTCTCAGTTGATTTGGAAACGAGTCCAGTCATTTATCACCATTCAGGGAGGTTAGTATGAAAAAATATCAACGCATGCATATGATTTTTATCAGACAATACATCAAACAAATCATGGAATACAAGGTTGATTTTGTGGTTGGTGTTTTAGGTGTTTTCCTGACTCAAGGCTTGAACCTCTTGTTTCTCAATGTCATCTTTCAACACATTCCATCCCTAGAAGGCTGGACCTTCCAAGAGATTGCCTTTATTTACGGTTTTTCCTTAATTCCCAAGGGATTGGACCATCTCTTTTTTTGACAATCTCTGGGCACTAGGGCAACGACTAGTCCGAAAAGGGGAGTTTGACAAGTACCTGACTCGGCCTATCAATCCTCTCTTCCACATCCTAGTTGAGACCTTTCAGATTGATGCCTTGGGCGAACTTTTTGTCGGCGGCATCCTACTGGGAACAACGGTGACTAGCATTGCTTGGACTCTCCCAAAGTTCATGCTTTTCCTAGTCTGCATACCATTTGCGACCTTGATTTATACTTCCTTGAAAATCGCGACTGCCAGTATCGCTTTTTGGACCAAACAGTCAGGAGCCATGATTTACATTTTTTATATGTTTAATGACTTTGCCAAGTATCCGATTTCCATTTACAATTCGCTCCTTCGTTGGTTGATTAGCTTTATCGTGCCTTTTGCCTTTACGGCCTACTATCCTGCCAGCTATTTCTTGCAGGACAAGGATGGAGTCTTTAATATCGGTGGTTTGATTCTGATTTCCCTTGTTTTCTTTGTTATTTCCCTTAAACTCTGGGATAGAGGATTAGACGCCTACGAAAGTGCGGGTTCGTAAATAATAGAATATCAAAGCCTTGTCTCAGGACAGGCTTTTTCTAATGGTGATGAAAATTCCTTGACATACATCTTCAGAGTGCTATACTATAGGGGTAATCGCCGATTTAGCTCAGTTGGTAGAGCAAGGCACTCGTAAAGCCTAGGTCACAGGTTCGATCCCTGCAATCGGCATAAGAAAGATAAAAAAAAATAAATACTATATTAGTTGATTAGAATCATCAACATTCATCAAAAAGAGGAGGAGTATCATGAAAAAGAAAGAACGGATAAAGCAAGTGAATAAGACTCACGGTCGAAAAAAAATTCTATCTAAATTGGCAGAAGTTTCCACTACAACTAAAAATATAAAAATGTATATCGGTATTGCCTTAACAGCCGTAGTTATAATAATTGTTGCTAGTATCTTTTTATATTCACCTAATCTTCAGCAAGAAGCAAATCAAACTCCTTCCTCATCTCAGACTGAAGCAATGACAAGAAGTCAGGGGAAAGAGGACGATAAGGATAAGATAAAGGAAGAGGAAATTCAAAAACTAAAGGAACAATTGGAGGATTTGGATACGAAGATTTCAGAATCAGAGAAGGTCGTTAGTCAATTAAAAAAAGAAACTTCTCTTCCAAAATTAGATGTTAAAGCCCTCAGAAATAATGATTTATCAAGTTTAAAAGGGACTTGGCGAACACAGTCTGGTAATGAATATGTCATTAATGATTCAGGGGAAGTCCAATCTTCTTGGATATTCAATGATCAAAAGCATGAGTCTATTGTCGAATTGAAAGTATCAAAAAGTCAAAATGATCGTAACCCAGAAACAGTAGCTCTTGGTGCTTGGGCAAAAGGCACTCAGGCTGGAGGGTTTGTGGTAGTCGTTGTACCAAGTGGTGTTGTTATGGCACCTGGTGATGATGGTAAAATAACAGACAATTCCAATCATGCTGAGGATAGACTTTTTGCAGGACAACAGTATGAAGGAATGCTGATGCATCCAGAAAATGTTTACTATCGAGTTAACCCAGATACGAGTCAATTAGAATTAGAAGAGAAGAATTTAACGAAATTAAAAACTGATCGTGATGCCATCAAATCAGCTTTAGAGTTTAAAGAGAAATGAAAATGAATAAAAAGAGGCTGGGACAAAAGTCCTAGCCTCTCAATTGTCTTTGGATTGTCGAGCAAGACGCAGTAGTTGAGTGGCCTCTACTACGCTGATTTCATCAGCTTTTACAGCCCTACTCAACTGTGCGGAGGGTGGGACGACGAAATCGAATTCTAACGAATTACCGATTTCTGTCCCACACTCTTTTAGAAAAATTCTGACCACATAATCTGGGATGTCGACCACATAGGCAAAAGCTATTGTTGACTATTTTTATTTCTGTTATAGTAGGAACTGTCAAAGGGAGATAATGCTTCCTAACAAAATAGAAAATGAGGTAGTATCGTGAAAAAAGTATTAGGTGTCGGTTTCTTAGTAGTAGCAGTAGCAGTTTTGTATTTTGGATTTGTTGGATGGCCAAGTTTAGATGTCAACATCTGGGCCCTCTTTCCAGTAGGTCTATTTCTATTTTTTACTCTTGAAAATCTAGTAAAAAAAGATTATAGGGCCAGTATCATGTGCTTGATTATTGCTTTTATCATTGCTAATGCCATTCTTGATATCTTGCCTATTTCAAGTGGTGTAGTTATCGGTGCTGGAGTTCTGGCTTGTTTGGGGATTGGTTTTTTATTTCCTGATAAAAATGTAAATTAGTTACAAAAAGTCTCGAGAACTCTCGAGACTTTTGATTTATTTTCCAGCGTAATATTTTTGGATACCCTTGACAATACCTGCAACCAATTTATCTTGGTAGCGAGAGTCACGGATACGTTGGCTTTCATCAAAATTATCCATATATCCTAATTCGAGTAAAACAGCTGGTTTATTAGTTTCACGCAGTACTGCAAAGCTACTTCGTAGACGACCTGCATCCTTAGCACCAGTTTCAGCTAAAAGAGAAGAGTGGATGTCTGCAGCAAGTCGATTACTTTCACTGATACGATCAGGATGATTATGCCAGTATGGATTGATCTTAGAAGGATAGCCAGTAGCTTCTTCATAAGAATAAGTCTGAATCCCAGCTTTATTTGAAGCTGGATTTCCAGTAGCATTGAAGTGAATACTAATAAAGATATCTGAATCAGTCTTATTAACCATTCTTGAACGTTCGGTGACATAGTCTACAAAGACATCACTATCTCTTGAAGAAAGAACAGTATAGCCGAGTCCTTCAAGCTCTTTGCGTAGCTTTTGGTAAACTTGCATGTTCAGTTCTTTTTCGGTGATGTTATAATAAGATGCTCCGGGATCTTTACCACCATGGCCTGGATCTAGGAAGATGATATTGTTATATTTCCCTTTTTCAAACCCGTGGCTTGCAGAAGCTTCGCCAAGCCATTTTCCATCACTTTGAAATTGCTGGTTTTTCCCATCGATTTTATAGGTCCCTGTAACATAGACTCCATTTTCATCTACATAGTAACGAGCTTTATAATAACTGTCATCAATCCATTCGCTCTTAGCCATGTAGCCACCTGACTTGAGGTAGTAGGAGCCAATCCATTCACGCTCTGCATAGGTACCACCAGTTTTTAAGTAGAACCAGCTATTATAGTTATTATCGAAAATCCATTCTTTTTCAGCCATAGCTCCGCTAGCTTTTAGGTAGTAGCTACCTTGCCATTGGTTGCTTGCCATAGTAGCATCTTTGTTAAAGTAGTACCAGGTACCACTAATTTTATCCCACTTATTTTTGATTAGCTTACCAGAAGTAAGAGCATAGTACCATTGTCCATCTTGTTTTACCCAAGAATTTTCAGCCATTGCCCCACTATTGGTAAACAGATAGTCATCAAAAATTGTGTTGCTGAGCATGACACCTTCTTTGTCAAAGTAGTACCAGACGCCACCGATCTTTTCCCATTTTTGTTGAGAAATTTTTCCATAAGTATTAGCGTAATACCATTTCTCTTGGAGTTTACTCCAACCAGAATCGACCATTGCGCCACTACTAGTAAGGATATATCCATCAAAAATAGTATCACTCAGCATGACCCCATTTTTATTAAAGTAGTACCATTTCCCGTGGATTTTTTTCCAGTTAAGAACAGGGGCATTGTTTTCATAGAAACGCCAGTGGTTTTCCTCTAATACCCAACCTTCTTTTTGGACTTCGGGAACCTTCTCTTCCTCTTTCTTAGATGGATTTGTCGTTTGATTGGCATTTGCTTCAGTTGAAGATTCAGTTTCCTTAGCTGGGAGACTATTTTTCTCCACTTTGTCAGTAGAGGTTTCACTGTGTGTTGTTTCTACTGGGGTTGACTGTACTTTGTTTTCCTCAGCATAGCTAAGGTTGGTTGTTAGACCAAAAACTGAAAGCGTAATGGCGCTTGCCAAGAGCGTTTTTTTCACTTGATTCATCTCCTATTTTTACTTTTTTATAATTTTATCAGAAAAGTGCCTCATATGGAACATTTAGTGGGCAATTATTAAGGTGCTGGTGGACTGTATTGTTATAGTTGACTATTTCATCATAAAAATTTGAACAATCATGATGATATAGATGAGCAGTGTTAGTAAAAATCCAGCTCGCCAAAAAAATTTAATAAATTTTGGATAATAAAAACTACGTCTTTTGTTTAAGAAGAAAAAGACTAATACAATTGCTAGTATTGATAAGGCTGTTCCCAATACGGGAAGTTGATTGTGTGTGAACATCTTAGCCGTAATCAAATAGTATTCAAAAATTAGAAAAGGAAAAGCTAAATCAGCGGCATTGATGCCCCTTTTCTTTAACTTAAAGAGTCTGCTTAAAATAATCGCCAGAGCCAAGGTTAGTACCAAGAGCAAGATGGAAGCAAGTTTCATTAAAATCATACCATTATTGTATCATAAAATGTTGAGAATAGAAAAGTAAATTCCTTGATTTATCACTGTTTTAGCAAAAAATCATTGGTAAGAAACAGATGATATACTTCCTGCTTGATCAGAATGAATCATGTGTTCTATATGATAATAATTTGAACTCTCAATATAAATCTTTTTTATGTTGACCATAGAAAATATATATTGGTCAGAATAGAGGAATAGTAGTAGAATGAGTAGCAAATAAAACAAAGGAGTTTCTTATGAAATTAGTTAGTTTATGGTCAAAACTCTCACTTGGAATCCAATTATTGGTGGCTTTGGTCTTGGGTGTTATCGCTGCGGTCATCTGGCCACAATTTGCAGACTTTTATCAATTTTTAGGTCAAGCCTTTATTAAATTGATCAATATGGTTATCATTCCGCTAATCTTCCCAACCATCGTTGTTGCAGTAGCTGGAGTTATCGGAAAAAAATCTTTTGGAAAAATCTTGACCAAGAGTCTGGTTTACTTTTTCGCAGTCACAACTGCCATTACTCTTTTGTTTGTATTTGCTAGTTACTATTTAGGATTTGGTCAAGGAGTGAATATCGGTCAAACTGGTGGAAATCTTGATGGGATTGCCAACAATGTCAAGTTCAGCGAATTTTTGCTTGGTTTCATTCCATCAAATATCGTTAAATCTCTTTCAGATGGCGCTCTATTGCCAATTATCGTTTTTGCAATCTTTCTTGGTTACGGAATTGGGAATCTTAAGTCTGATAAATCTCAGAAGATTATCGAAGGTTTCCAAATCTGGATTGAAGCCATTTACAAGATTGTTGCAGTAATTATCAAACTATCACCGATTGGTATTTTTGGATTTATCGCTAAAGATGTTGCAACTACGGGTGTCGACAAGTTGATTGGGCTTGGTCAGTTTGTAATTGGAACTTATCTGGCTTATGCTGTTTTGGTTCTCCTTATTTCCCTTTAATTGCTTTCTTCTTTAAAGTACCGTATTTATCAGCCTTTCGTGAAAATTGGAGTCTCTTGACTTTGGCTTTTGTTACTGGAAGTTCTAGTGTGGTCTTGCCATCACTACTTAGAGATTTGAAAAAACAGGGACATGACGAGCATACAATTGATTTAGTTGTTCCTTTAGGATATACTTTTAACTTAGAAGGAGCAGCGGTTTATTTCTCAGTAGCGACAATTTTTATTGCCCACGCCTATGGTATTCAATTTTCTTTATCAAGTCTCTTGTTTACTGTTTTATTGTTGACTTTGATTGGAAAAACTGCAGCAACTGTGCCATCAGGAGCTATCGTAGTTCTATTAGCTGCAGCACCTCAATTGGGCTTGCCAGTTGAAGGAGTGGCCTTGATTTTTGCAGTTGATTTCTTTGTCAATGCAGGCCGTACTATGATCAATGTTTTGGGACAAATCTTAACAGTCAGCGTTATCGAAAAAACAGAAGGATATATTTTAGAAGAAGAAAAGGAAAGCCAATTATCAGTCAGCTTTTCTTAAGGAGATATGAATAATGAGTGAAGCAAAAGTTTATGTGATTCATGAGAATCTTGAATGGACCCAGCATTTGGTCAAATGGTTGGAAAAATTGGAAGTCCCTTATGAACTATGGGATTTGTCTAGTGGGATTTTAGATTTGCAAAGCCCGCCGCCGCAAGGTATCTTTTACAATCGCATGTCTGCATCTTCTCATACCAGAGGTCATCGCTATGCACCAGAATTTACAGAGCAGGTGATTACTTGGCTAGAAGCACACGGACGCAAAGTCGTGAATGGTACTGGTGCTATCAACCTTGAAATCAGTAAAGTCAAACAATATTTGAAGTTAAACGAGTCTGGTATTGAAACGCCTGCGACAGTTGCAGTTTTGGGTCAAGAAAATATCATTGAGGCAGCAAGAAAGTTAAATATCTATCCTTTGATTACCAAGCATAATCGAGCTGGAAAAGGATTAGGAGTTCAACTCTTCCAAAATGAAGAGGAACTGGAAGCTTATGTCAATAGTCCCCTCTTTGAACCTTCGGTGGATGGGATTACTTTGTTACAAGCCTACATCAAACCAAGTGATGGACGTATCCGTCGTTCAGAGTTTATCAATCAAAAGTTCCTCTATACTGTTTCGATTGATTCTTCAGACGGTTTCCAACTTTGTCCCGCAGATGGTTGTCAAATCGGTAAGAGACCAGAACAACTGGAAACGTCTGAGAAATTCCAGATTACAGAACCTCTACCAGATGATCGAAGAGAGGCTTATGAGAACTTCCTGAAAAATGCTCAGATTGAAGTTGCTGCTATTGAATGGGTTCAGTCAGAGAGTGGTGATATTTATGTTTATGATGTAAATACCAACACAAACTACAATCCTACCGCAGAAAAGAATGCCAATATTTTTGCCCACCAACATTTGGCTCACTATCTAAAAACAGAATTGCAAGCCCTAACGAATGGACAATAAAGTAACTAATTCAAAAATCCCCCAGTATTAAATGACTGGGGGATTGATTTGTTTATACTCTTCGAAAATCTCTTCAAACCACGTCAGCTTCCATCTGCAACCTCAAAATAGTATTTTGAGCTGCCTTCGTCAGTTCTATCCACAACCTCAAAACGGTGTTTTGAGCAACCTGCGGCTCGCTTCCTAGTTTGCTCTTTGATTTTCATTGAGTATTAATCGATAAAAAATTATTGATTTGCTTTAAAGTCTGGATCCTTCAAGCTTTGAACACTAGCATTGATGACTGCACCGATGATCAATATCTTTGCAATGATAATGAACCAGAACATTATCACAACAACGACAATAGAACTGAAAAATCTGACGTCGACGAGATAGTTGACATAATTGTTGAAATAGGCTCCAAAGATGTTTAATAAAGCAATAGTGGTAACTAGCACAAACAGACTTCCAGGTATAACGTATCGAATCCGACTGACTTTAACATTTGGTAGGAAATAATAGAGCATCATCACGGTAGCGAATAGAAAGGCATAGATCAGAGGTCCTGTAAAATCCTGTAGATAAGAAAATAGAGTACTTTCGGATTTCCAGTAGTTTTTTAGTAAGTCCAATAGCATATGGCCAAACATACTTAGGAATAAGGCAAGTGCAAAGAGAATTTGAAGACCAAAGCTAACCAAGAGACTCATCAGTTGGTGTGAGATAATTCCCCTATTCTTTGCAATTCCATAGGCTTTATTAAAGGCTTTCTGAAGAAAATTCATGGATTTGGAGAAAGTCCAAAGAGCTGATAAGATCGCAAAACTCAGTAAACCTGTCGATGGTTGAGTCAGAACTTCTCTGGCAATTTTTGCAACCACTTCATAGATTGTATCTGGTAAAAATTCCTTGATTGTTAAAAGAAAGTTTGAGATGGGAATTTGAAAGTAGGGTAAAATATTGACCACTATCATGAGCAAAGGGAAGATTGAAATCAACCAATAGTAGGCAACAGCAACGCTAGTTAACTCACTATCGGAAGCTTGATAGTAGTGCAAAAAAGCTTTTAATAAGGGTCTATCAGTTAGCTGTTTCCACAACTTTTTCATGTTACAATCCTCCAAGTTTCTTTCTATCTTGTTTGGTATAGCTTTTAATTTCTTCGAACTAATTCCATCATATCGTAAGGTAAGGTATTAGCTGATTCTTTCAAGGAATAGGTTTCTAAATTATTGACATTTTGGCGTAGCTTTTTGGCATATTGAGCTGAGATGAATTTTTGTTTCTCGTATTCAAAGATACACTTACGTTCGAGATAGTAGCCTCTCAACATTTCATCGATGTTATTGGGCTTGATACGGTTGATAACCCGTTCCACAAAGGCACCACTGGTAATATGACTGGTTTCACGGAGACGTGATTCCTGCATAAAGCTAATCAAGGAACTCTTATAAATCCCTTTCAGGTTTTCCAAACTTTCGATGATGATTTCAGTGTTGGCCAGGTAGAGCTCTGCAATCTGGTCATAATCAATGGCTAGTAGTCTTTGATTTCCTTGGATATCCAGAAACGGAAGGTTTTTCCAAATGTAAGCAATTCATGAAGTAGAAAACGAAGAATTCGTATGGAGACAAGGAAGTAGTAGGTTAGTCGAGAAGCAAAGTTTCGCTTAATATTTTTCTCCATGCTTTTCAAGTAACGTTGATATACACGATAACCTCTTTCACCGATTTTGCCTTCTTCATAAGCCTGTTCCAAACCATCGTTCTCGATACTTAGAATCAAGAGTTTAAGAGCTTCCCAGTCTTCCTGAATTTCTTTATTTTCTTGGCTGAGGATGAGATTTTCAATCCGCCCGTGATAGTTGTCAATAGCTGCATAGAGTGGAACCTTGTTTTTAGTATTGTCCAAATCTTTCTCTAACTCTATAGCAACATCATTTAAAATAGCGATGTGCATAAGATGATCCTTAGATGGTTCTTTCTCTTCAGAAAGGTGCGGGAGTACTAGTAATCCTGTAAGGAAACTAACCAAGGTTACACCAGCCACGAGGAAGAGAAGGAGTGGATATTCTTGCTCCAAATTAGACGGTATCAAGAGAATAGTGGCAATGGAAACGGTTCCCTTTACACCAGAGAATGTCAGGAGAAGCATATCTTTGACATATTTGTGGAGGCTTTTTTGAAGTTTCTTAATCCGAAAAGCGTAAAAGCCGTAAATCATGACAAAGCGGATGGCAAAGAGTAGGAAGGTTAATAGGAAGATAGTGACGAGAAGAAGCACATTGTTATAAAAAGCACTCTTCAGAATCGGCTCTGCAATCATTTCCAGTTCCATTCCTAAAAGCACGAAGACAGAACCATTGAGCATAAAGGTTACAGTGTGCCAAACAGTCTCAGTAACTGTATCAACTTGTGCTTCAAGGAGATTTATTTTTTTGAAACGACTAGCTTTCAGAATCCCAGCAACAACAACGGCGATAATGCCTGAAACGTGAATTTCTTCAGCGATGAAGAATGTTAAAAGTGGTAAACTAAGATCCAGCAAGAGTTCACTAGCGATATCAGTAGCTCGTACGCTAAGTAGGAAGGAGTGAAGGGAGCGATTAATGAAGGCTGTTATCAGGCCAACTGCAAAACCTCCAACGATAGAAATAGCTAGAGAAATTCCTGCTTGAGCGATTGAAAATGTTCCTGTTGTCCAAGCAATGAGAGCAACACGAAAGGCTATTAGACCAGAAGCATCATTAAGAAGTCCTTCTCCTTTAGGATATTAGAAACTCGTTTTGGAAAGGTGAAGCGTTCAGAAAGGGAAGCGAAGGCAACCAGGTCAGTAGGCCCTAAGGCAGCACCAACTGCTATGCAGGCTGCTAATGGTAAGCTAACCCAAAGGACATGGGCAAGTCCTCCCATACTTAGAGTTGATACAAAGATGACAGGGAAAATTAAATAGAGAACGATTCTCCAGTGCTTTAGAATAGAAGTTACATCTGCTTCTTGAGCTTCTCGAAAGAGAAGCGGACCAATCACTAAAGCTAGAAATAATTCAGTGTTTAAGTGATATTGGTTGTTAGGTAAGCAAAGACCAATCCCGATTCCCAGCAAAATCTGAATCAGAGGCATGGGGAGAAAGGGAAGAAGTTTATTGGTCGTACTAGAAACAATAAGAACTAGTAAAAATACCAAGAGATAAAAAAGTAAATCCATCTTCTACCTCCTTATTTTTGTTTTCGACAATTTTCAAAAAGTTCCTTTTGTTCTTGGATTTTTTGATCAATCTTTGAGCAGTCCTTATGCTCGATTTTTTTCTGACAACGCTCCATTTCGAGGGTTATCATTTTCTTCTTGATTTTCAGCATTTTTTTGCTCATATGGGCTTCATCCAAAACACCAACTGCACGTTCGTGTTGGGTTGATTCGACAAAGGTATGGCGAAGAGCTTCTATTTTGTCTTTTAGGTATTGTTTATCCATGTCGATACCTTTCTAATTTTTCAATCATGACTAAAAATGGTGGATTGTTAATTTGGTTGAGGGTGCGATAGATAGTAGCAGTATATTCTTGTTGCGGTAACTGACTGACAAGATCCATGACTGCATCACGTTCTATATCTCCACCTTCATGCCCGTAATAAATCATGATGGCTATTCGTCCGCCTTTAACGAGCATCTGGCAGAGTTTATCTAGTGCTTCAATGGTTGTTTGAGGTTGGGTGATAATGCTTTGTCAGCTGAAGGAAGATAGCCTAAGTTAAAGATGGCAGCCTTAACTTCCCTTACAAATTGATCTACGGTTTCATGACCTTGCAGGATTAATTCTGCATTGGTCAAACCAGATTCTTGTAGACGTTGGCTAGTCTTTTCTAGAGCTTGTTCCTGTATATCAAAAGCGTAGACTTGTTTAGCTAACTTAGCTAGAAAAAGGGTATCATGACCATTTCCCATGGTCGCATCAACTACAATATCCTCTTGGGTGATGACTTGGGCAAGAAAATCATGCGCCATTTCAAGTGGTCTTTTCATTCATAAACTCCTGTTTTACAGCCTTGCATCCTTGCACACTACCTCGACGTCTCATTTCAGCCTCAATGCTATTTAGAACTTCCCATTTATTGAGACTCCACATAGGACCAATCAGCATATCTCTAGGCGCATCACCCGTAATCCGATGGATAACAATATGTTTGGGAATGATTTCTAGCTGATCACAGATGACCTTGACATATTCATCCTGACTCATGAGTTGCAAACGTCCTTCATGATAATCTCGTTGCATCCGAGTATTGGTCATGAGGTGAAGTAGGTGAAGTTTAATCCCTTGGATATCATTATCAGTCACACAACGGCGAACATTTTCCACCATCATCTCATGGGTTTCACCAGGAAGTCCGTTGATCAAATGGGCTACAATTTCAATCTTGGGATATTTTCTCAAGCGTTTGACCGTTTCCATGTAGAGTTCATAGGAGTGGGCACGGTTAATCAATTCAGAAGTTGCTTCATATGTGGTTTGTAAACCTAACTCTACAGTAACGTGCATTCGTTCAGAGAGTTCTGCCAAATATTGGATAGTCTCATCAGGAAGACAGTCTGGTCGTGTACCGATATTAATGCCAACGACACCAGGTTCATTGATAGCTTGTTCGTAGCGTTCGCGAATCACTTCAAGTTTTTCGTGTGTATTGGTAAATTTTGGAAATAAACCAGGTATTTTCTGACATCTGGCCATTTGCGGTGCATAAAGTCAATTTCCTTGTAAAATTGCTCGCGGATTGGTGCGTCAGGAGCAACGATAGCATCTCCAGATCCAGAAACCGTACAGAAAGTACAGCCTCCATGAGCTACTGTACCATCACGATTGGGACAATCAAAGCCAGCATCAATAGGGACTTTAAAAGTCTTTTCTCCAAAAAGTTTTCGATAATAATCATTCAAGGTATTATAGGATTTCATAGCTAATATTATATCAGAAAACACTAGTAAACTCAAAGTCAGCAGACGAGTGACGGACAGCAAAATGACAAAACTAAAAAAATTCTTTAAAAAAGCCTTTACAAAAAAATAAAAAGTGGTATAATTAAGTCACAAACAAGTGCAAACGTTTTCGTAAAACGTTTGCCGAATAAATATAAAGGAGATTTGAATGATGAAAGATACATTCAAAAATGTCTTGTCTTTCGAATTTTGGCAAAAATTCGGTAAGGCTCTAATGGTGGTTATCGCTGTTATGCCAGCGGCTGGATTGATGATTTCAATCGGTAAGTCGCTCGTGATGATCAACCCTAACTTTGCACCACTTGTAATTACTGGTGGTGTACTAGAGCAAATTGGTTGGGGAGTTATCGTTAACCTTCACATTTTATTTGCCCTAGCTATCGGAGGAAGCTGGGCTAAAGAACGCGCTGGTGGTGCTTTTGCTGCTGGTCTTGCCTTTATCTTAATCAACCGTATCACTGGTACAATCTTTGGTGTATCAGGAGATATGTTGAAAGATCCAAATGCTATGGTTTCAACACTATTGGGTGGGTCAATCAAAGTTTCTGATTACTTTATCAGTGTTATGGAAGCTCCAGCACTTAATATGGGTGTCTTCGTAGGGATTATTTCTGGTTTTATAGGGGCAACTGCCTTTAACAAATACTACAACTTCCGTAAGCTTCCTGATGCACTTTCATTCTTTAACGGAAAACGTTTTGTTCCATTTGTAGTTATTCTTCGCTCAGTAATTGCAGCAATCCTTCTTTCAATGTTCTGGCCACTTGTACAAACAGGTATCAACAACTTCGGTATCTGGATTGCTAACTCACAAGAAACTGCTCCAGTCCTAGCACCATTCTTGTATGGTACTTTGGAACGTTTGCTCTTGCCATTTGGTCTTCACCATATGTTGACTATTCCAATGAACTATACAGCTCTTGGTGGTACTTATGATATTTTAACTGGTGCAGCAAAAGGTAGCCAAGTATTTGGACAAGATCCACTTTGGCTTGCATGGGTAACAGACCTTGTTAACCTTAAAGGTACTGATGCTAGTCAATATCAAACATTGTTGGACACAGTTCATCCAGCTCGTTTCAAAGTTGGACAAATGATCGGTTCATTCGGTATTTGATGGGTGTGGCTGCTGCTATTTATCGTAATGTTGAAGCAGACAAGAAACACCAATACAAAGGTATGATGATTGCAACAGCTCTTGCAACTTTCTTGACTGGTGTTACTGAGCCAATCGAATACATGTTCATGTTTGTTGCAACACCTCTTTATCTTGTTTATTCTGTTGTTCAAGGTGCTGCCTTTGCTATGGCTGATATTGTTCACCTTCGTGTGCACTCATTCGGTTCAATCGAATTCTTGACTCGTACTCCACTAGCTATCAATGCTGGTCTTGGTATGGATATCATTAACTTTATCTGGGTAACAGCACTTTTTGCAGTTATCATGTACTTCATTGCTAACTTCATGATTCAAAAATTCAACTATGCAACTCCAGGACGTAACGGAAACTACGAAAATGCCGAAGGTTCATCAGAATCTGAAGCTGCTGGTGAGTCAAAAGTAGCAGAAGCTTCTCAAGCTGTTAACATCATCAACCTTCTTGGTGGACGTGCTAACATCGTCGATGTAGACGCATGTATGACTCGTCTTCGTGTAACAGTTAAAGACGCTGAAAAAGTCGGAACAGAAGAACAATGGAAAGCTGAAGGAGCTATGGGACTTGTCATGAAAGGACAAGGTGTCCAAGCTATCTACGGACCTAAAGCTGACGTTTTGAAATCAGATATTCAAGACATTCTTGACTCTGGTGAAGTGATTCCTGAAACTCTTCCAAGTCAAATGGCAGCAGCTCAAAAAGATGCTGTTGTATACAAAGGTGTGACTGAAGAAGTTTATTCAGTAGCTGACGGTCAGGTGATTGAATTGGACCAAGTTAAGGATCCTGTATTCGCACAAAAAATGATGGGTGATGGATTTGCAGTGGAACCAGCTAACGGAGAAATTGTATCTCCAGTTTCAGGTACTGTATCAAGTATCTTCCCAACTAAACATGCTCTTGGTCTTGTGACTGAAGCAGGACTAGAAGTACTTGTTCATATTGGTTTGGACACAGTAAGTCTTGAAGGAAAACCATTTACAGTTCGTGTTACTGAAGGACAACAGGTTGCTGCGGGTGATCTTCTTGTCACAGCTGACTTGGGTGCTATCCGTGACGCTGGTCGTGAAACTACAACTGTAGTTGTTTTCACAAATGGTGATGCGATTAAATCAGTTAAATTAGAACAAACAGGTTCTCTTGCAGCTAAAACAGCAGTTGCAAAAGTAGAATTGTAATATTTAGGAGGTTGGAAGCTGTTTCCAACCTCTTGTTTATAGGAGAAAAGCATGAAGTTTTTAACACTCAATACCCATAGTTGGATGGAAAAAGATCCTGAGCAAAAGTTTCAACTTTTACTTCAAGATGTACTTGAAAACAGTTATGATTTGATTTGTTTTCAGGAAATCAACCAAGAAATTACTTCAGCGCAAGTAGAAGCTGATGCACTTTATCAGCCATTGCCATCTGCTGAGCCAATTCATCAAGACCACTATGTTCGTCTCTTGGTAGAGAAGTTGGCTGAGAAAGGATTGAAATACTATTGGACCTGGGCTTACAACCATATCGGTTATGATCGTTATCATGAGGGTGTTGCAATTCTTTCTAAAACACCGATTGAGGCACGTGAGATTTTGGTATCGGATGTTGATGATCCAACAGATTACCACACACGTAGAGTTGCTCTAGCAGAAACAGTAGTTGAAGGTAAAGAACTTGCAGTTGCGAGTGTCCATCTCTCTTGGTGGGATAAGGGCTTCCAAGAGGAATGGGCGCGCTTTGAAGCGGTTCTGAAAGAATTAAACAAATCTCTTTTATTGGCAGGTGATTTCAATAATCCTGCAGGTCAGGAAGGTTATCAGGCTATTTTAGCTAGTCCATTAGCTTTACAGGATGCATTTGAGGTTGCTCAAGAAAGAAGTGGTAGCTACACTGTTCCACCTGAAATCGACGGTTGGAAGGGAAATACAGAACCTCTTCGAATCGATTATATCTTTACCACAAAGGATATGCAGGTAGAGAACTTAGATGTGGTTTTTGATGGCAGCAATAGTCCACAAGTTAGTGATCATTATGGTCTTCAAGCAGTTCTTTCTTGGAAAGGCTAAATAAGGTATTTTAGTAAAAACTAATAAGCACCCCTTCTACAAATAGAAGGGGTGCTTGTTTGTTTAAATAGTTAATATAGTTAAAGTTTTTAGTTGAATAACTTGTAAAATAGAATAAAATCCTTTAAAATAAAAAGTGTTGGAGGAATTTATGATTGTAAATCAAATAAAGCGTATGATCCCGACGCTAAAGGTAAATAATAGAAATTTAAATGAGTTGTTTTATATTGAGACTTTGGGGATGAAACCTTTGCTTGAAGAGTCAGCCTTCTTATCACTAGGAGACCAATCAGGCATTGAAAAGTTAGTTTTAGAAGAATCACCAAGTATGAGAAGCCGTAAGGTTGAAGGGATAAAAAAATTAGCTAGATTGATTGTAAAGGTAGAAAATGCATCTGAAATTGAAGCGTTACTAGCTAGGATGGATAAACTCCCTCAACTCTATAAAGGAAGCAAGGGATATGCTTTTGAGGTTCTTTCTCCAGAAGGGGATAGTATTCTTATTCATGCCGAAGATGATATTAAGGATTTGAAAAAAGTTGAGGAAGAAGTCGCTTTTTCAAAAGATGATAAGATGCGGTACTTGACAGCCTTTGAAATCTCGGTGCAAATCAATTTGCCAGATGGGACATCAAGTCTACTTGAAAAAGAAGAAATCGAAAATCGACTAGCTTTTAATCAAGCTCAAGGGAACGATTTGCTTGTTGAAAATAATGTAACTTGGGACTTGTCCATGTTGAAATTTCAAGTAGAGAATTTGGATTTGCCTGTATTGCGTCAGCGTTTTGAAGAAGCTGGTTACTTTATTCCAAAATCTGAGAAGTTTTTCCTAACTAAGGATACCAACAATATTGAATTGTGGTTTGAAGCAGTATGAAACAAAAAATTATTCAAAAAATAAAGCAACAAATTGAGGCAGGGATTTATCCTGGTGCCTCTTTTGCATATTATCAGGATGGCGTTTGGACCGACTGGTATCTAGGAGAAGAAAATCCAGAAATCGGTGAGCAGACTCGTGAGGGTTTGGTCTACGATTTGGCAAGTGTGAGCAAGGTCATTGGTGTAGGAACAGTCTTAACCTTCTTGTGGCAGGATGGTAAGATTGAGCTAGATGACTCCATAAAAGCCTATCTTCCCGAGGCGGATTATCCAGACATCACCATTCGTCAACTCCTAACGCATGCGACGGATTTGGATCCTTATATCCCCAATAGGGATCAGCTTTCAGCAGATCAGCTGAGAGAAGCCATGTTTCATCTAAATCGTCGAGAGAAGAGAGCCTTTCTGTACTCGGATGTGCACTTTCTCTTACTAGGTTTTCTCTTGGAAGATTACTTTAAGAAAGATTTAGACCAGATTTTACAAGAGCAAGTTTTGAATCCTTGGGGAATGAAGGAAACTCAGTTTGGTCCAGTTAGCCGTGCTGTTCCAACGGTTCGTGGACAGAAAGCAGGAGTCGTTCATGATCCTAAGGCACATGTACTTGGAAAACATGCTGGAAGTGCAGGTTTGTTTTCAACTGTAACGGATTTAAAAATCTTCTTAGAGCATTATTTAAAAGATTCCTTTGCTGAAGGATTAAGTCAGAATTTTTCGGATTTGAGTGATAAAGAACGCTCATTAGCCTGGAATATAGAAGGTGAGTGGCTGGATCACACAGGCTATACTGGGACCTTTATTATGTGGAATCGTAAGAAGCAAGCTGCGACAATCTTTTTATCTAACCGAACCTATGAAAAAGATGAGCGTGCCCAGTGGATATTAGACCGTAATCAGGTCATGGACTTGATTCGTGAAGCAGATTAGGGAGGAAGTATGTCAAAAGCTTTAAAAGGAACTCTTTATACTGTAATTGCAGGTATTGCTTGGGGCTTGTCTGGGACTAGTGGTCAGTACTTGATGGCTCATGGGATATCGGCTCTAGTTCTGACCAATATTCGTTTAATTATCGCAGGTCTCCTTTTGGTTCTTTTATCTTACATAAAATCTAAAGAACAGTTTTTGGCTTTTCTGACGGACAAATCAAGTCTGTTTTCTCTCTTGTTATTTTCTTTGTTTGGGCTCTTTTTAAATCAATTGGCCTATTTATCAGCTATTCAGGAGACAAATGCTGGTACAGCGACGGTTTTACAGTATGTCTGTCCAGTTGGAATACTTGCATACACTTGTATCAAGGATAAGGTGACTCCGACGCTTTCAGAAATCATCTCTATGTTTTTAGCTATAGGTGGGACCTTTCTCATTGCAACCCATGGGCAATTGGATCAACTCTCGATGACTCCAGCTGGTCTATTTTGGGGCTTGTTCTCGGCCCTAACCTATGCTCTTTATATCATTTTACCCATAAAATTGATTCAAAAATGGGGGAGCATTTTGGTTATTGGTGTTGGAATGACCATCTCAGGTATACTAGCAGTACCTTTTACGGGGCTTATCGGGGCTAGTATTCCCATATCTTTTGATATCTTTCTAGCTTTTGCCGGCATCATTCTGATTGGAACGATCTTTGCCTATACAGCCTTCCTCAAGGGAGCTAGTATGATAGGACCGGTCAAGTCTAGCCTTTTGGCTTCGATTGAGCCTATCTCGGCAGTATTTTTTGCCTTTATGATTATGGGGGATATTTTTTATCCTGTAGATTTTCTAGGTATGGCAATGATTTTACTGGCTGTGACTATTATTTCATTGAAAGATTTAATACTAGAAAAGAGAAAGAAATCAGAGTTGAAGTTGCGTTCCCTTGTCAAAAAATAGCATTGAATATAAAAAATCCACTCAAGAGAGTGGATTTTATTGTTTAACATTAGTCTTTATTCTCGTATGGCAAGATCAAGTTTAAAAGGATACCTGTCATAGCTGATAGGGCAGTACCCGAAAGGGTAACTGGACCGAGTTTAAGGATTGCTCCACCAAGCCCAAGCACCAACATAGCACTTGCAATGATAAGGTTACGCATTTGACCGAAGTCAACACGTTCTTTGATCAAGACTTTCAAACCGTTGCTGGCGATAACCCCATAAAGAAGGATTGACATACCACCGAGAACAGCGTTTGGAATTGTTGAAATCAAGGCAGTGAATTTTCCAAGGAAGCTAAGGGCAATTGCGATGAAGGCAGCGTTACGGATAACTGAGACAGATGCGATACGAGTCATACCGATAACCCCTGTATTTTCACCGTAAGTAGTATTAGCAGGACCACCAAGGAAGGCAGATACAGATGTGGCGATACCGTCACCAAGAAGGGTACGGTGAAGACCCGGTTCTTTCAAGAATTGGCGTCCGCAGATTTGACCTAAAACAGTATGGTCTCCAATATGTTCGGAAATCGTTACGATAGCGATTGGTAAGATGGCAATTGTTTCAGGACCAAAGTAAAGGTCGTATTGTTTGAAGGCACCACCTGTATTGAATGGTAGGTAGAAACCAGGGATTTCAAACCAGTTCGCTTCAAGAACAGGAGTGAAGTCAACCAATCCAAGTGCTAGGGCAAAGAGATAACCTCCGATAATGGCAAAAAGGAATGGGATGATTCGTAGGAAGCCTTTTCCTTTTGTATTGATAAAGGCTGCAATCAAGAAGGTAACAACGGCTACAAGAGCGTTTTTCCAATTTCCGTCAGCTACAAGACCAGCGTTGGTAACAGCTGAACTAGCAAGTCCAAGACCGATAACAATGATCATAGGACCGATAATGATTGGAGGCAAGAGTTTGTCGATCCATTTTGTACCTGCAAAGCGAACACTTGCAGCAACAAGGACATAAACAAAACCAGTCAGGATAACCCCTGTCTGAGCAGCAGATACATCACCTCCCATTTCTTTCATGGCAAGTGACATAGCTGTGATAAAGGCAAAAGAAGAACCCAGATAAACTGGAACTTTAAAGCCGGTAGAGATCATGTAAATGAGCGTTCCTACACCTGATGCAAAAAGGGCAACAGATACAGGCATTCCCAAGATCAAAGGTACCAAGATAGTTGCACCAAACATGGCGAATACGTGCTGGAAGCTAAGAAGAATTCCTTTTCCAGCTGAAGGACGTTGGTCAACGTCTAAAAGCAAATCAACAGTTGATTCCTGTTTCATAATAACCTCACTTTTGGGCATCAAAAAAGAGCCCATTATTTTATAGCAATAGGCTCCCAGAGTAAGACCTCTCTAAAACAAGATTCCCTTTATCAAGTTTTAAAGAGTTTTATATAGATCTGCGCCTTCGTCACCTCACGGGATGACATTAAAAACCTTTGCTTGTGATAGTATAGCAGAAAAAAATGATTTTGTAAATCATTTTTTCCCGAGCTTTAAAATGAGAAAGCGAGGTATGATTTTGCAGATTTTTAATCTTTCTAAAGCGGACGTTTGTTAGGCATACCAGCCTTTCTTGGGTATTTATTGGGGGTTTCTTTTTTCTTCTCAACAATAGTAATGTAGCGAGGGTCTCCGTTAGGAAGTGTGTAACTGAGATTGTCTTCAACCTTACTAAAGAGAAGGTTAAGGGCATTTTTAGATTCAGTTAATTCCTCTGGAGCATTACTAGCCTTAAGTGCTAGCAATTTTCCACCGACTTTTAAATAGGGAATAGTCAACTCGGACAAGACCTGCATACGGGCAACCGCACGAGCTGTAACGATTTCAAACTGAGCACGGAAGTTCTTATCTTGGGCGAAGTCTTCGGCACGTCCATGATAGAAGTGAACATTTTCTAACCCTAGTTCTTGGGATAATAAATTAAGAAAGTTGATGCGTTTATTGAGAGAATCAATAATGGTCACATCAAGCTGAGGATAGAGAATCTTCATAGGAAGGCTGGGAAATCCTGCTCCAGCGCCGATGTCTAAGAGTCTAATGGGCTGGTTTTCAATTAATCCCTGTAAAATAGGAGCGATGGAATCATAGAAGTGTTTGAGATAGACTTCTTCTTTGTCTGTAATAGCAGTCAGGTTGATTTTTTCATTCCATTCGACAAGAAGTTGGAAATAACGCTCAAATTGAACTTTTTGCTGGTCAGAAAGATGGATATTTTGTTCAGCCAGCAGTTGATAAAATGTTTCTGGTTTCATAGTGGTTTCCTTCTTTAGTATCATCTTATTTTACCACAAAAAGATGGAAATTTGATATACTGGTACTAATCTAAAAGCAGAAAGGAATTATACGATGATTTGGATTATTCTTGGAGTTCTTGCTCTTATTGTTATTTGTAATTGTTAGTTATAACGGTTTGGTTAAAAATCGTATGCAAGCTAAGGAAGCTTGGAGTCAGATTGATGTTCAGTTGAAACGTCGTAATGATCTCTTGCCAAACTTAATTGAGACCGTGAAGGGATATGCAAAGTATGAAGGTTCAACACTTGAAAAAGTCGCAGAACTTCGCAATCAAGTAGCTGCTGCAACTTCACCAGCAGAAGCTATGAAGGCTAGTGATGCTCTTACACGCCAGGTTTCAGGTATCTTTGCAGTTGCAGAAAATTATCCAGACCTAAAAGCGAGTGCCAACTTTGTTAAATTACAAGAAGAATTGACAAACACAGAAAATAAAATTTCTTACTCTCGTCAACTCTACAACAGTGTTGTCAGCAACTACAATGTGAAATTAGAAACTTTCCCAAGCAATATCATCGCTGGAATGTTTGGATTTAAAGCAGCAGATTTCCTTCAGACTCCTGAAGAAGAAAAGGCAGTGCCTAAGGTTGATTTAGTGGTTTAGGTGACTAGAATGTTGTATGATCAAATCGCGAGTAATAAGCGAAGAACTTGGATTTTACTACTAGTGTTCTTTCTCCTTTTAGCCTTGGTTGGGTATGCGGTTGGCTATCTCTTTATGAGGTCAGGAATAGGAGGTATGGTTCTAGCCTTAATTATCGGCTTAGTCTATGCATTTTCCATGATTTTTCAATCAACAGAGATAGTTATGAGCATGAATGGTGCGCGTGAGGTGAATGAGCAGACGGCACCAACCCTCTATCATGTTGTGGAAGATATGGCTATGGTGGCGCAAATCCCAATGCCACGTGTATTCATCATCGATGATGCTAGCTTAAATGCCTTTGCAACGGGTTCAAATCCCCAAAATGCAGCGGTAGCAGCAACGTCAGGACTCCTATCGATTATGAATCGTGAAGAGTTAGAGGCGGTTATTGGCCATGAAGTCAGTCACATTCGTAACTATGATATTCGTATTTCTACGATCGCGGTTGCCCTTGCCAGTGTCATTACACTTTTATCAAGTATGGCTGGACGCATGATGTGGTGGGGAGGTGCAGGCCGTGGTCGTAGAAGCGATGATCGTGATAGCGGAGGACTTGAAATTATTATGCTAGTTGTTTCTCTCCTAGCCATTGTTTTAGCTCCCTTAGCAGCAACCTTGGTCCAATTAGCTATCTCTCGTCAGCGAGAATTTTTAGCAGATGCTTCAAGTGTAGAGTTGACTCGAAATCCTCAAGGCATGATCAATGCCCTTCGTAAGCTGGACAATAGTCAGCCTATGAGCCGTCATGTGGATGATGCTAGCAGTGCTCTCTATATCAACGATCCTCAAACGAGGTGGTTTGCAAAAACTCTTTTATACCCATCCGCCAATCTCAGAAAGAATTGAGCGGTTGCAACATATGTAAAAAGAGAGAGTGGGACAGAAATCGGTAATTCGTTAGAATTCGATTTCGTTGTCCCACCTCCGCACAGTTGAGTAGGTCTGTAAAAGCTGATGAAATCAGCGTAGTAGAGCCCACTCAACCACTGCGTCTTGCTCGACAATCCAAAGACAATTGAGAGGCCAGGACTTTTTTTCCCAGCCTCTTTTTGCGATTTTCTACATTTATAAATCTTGTAAATCAACGACTTCCAAACCATGTTCTGTCAAACGATAGATATTCGTACAGACTTCTTTTAAGAAACGTCGATCATGTGAAACAGTAACCAGACCACCGGGATAAGTGGCAAAGAGTTTTCTGATTTCAGGTTGAGAAGTTGGAGAAAAATTTCGTGTGGGTTCATCCAGAAGGAGAAAGTTCGGTTTTCGCAGAACTAAATTCAAAAGAAGGAGTTTACCTTGTTGACCGCCCGATAATGAGCGGATATGGTGATGCATCTCTGGATAGCTGAAGTTGAGACTAGCTAAGTGAGATTGGATTTTCTGTACTTCCTCTTTGTGTCCAGTTTGGCTAAGAAATTCTACTGGAGATAGATCCAAATTCAATGTTTCTTGGTAATCTTGTGGCATAAATCCAAGCGAAATCTCTCTTTTGTCGCTTAGTACTTGCTGCAACTTGGCTAACAGAGTGGATTTGCCAACGCCATTGGGACCGATGATGCCGATTTTTTCTTGGCCACGGACAGTTAATTGTAGCCCCTGAACCAAAATTCGTTCGCCAATAGATAAAGTCTCATTTTCCAGTCGAACTAAGACTTTTGAAGCCGCTAATGGCTCTATATCTGAAAAGAAAAGTTGGATTTGTTCCTCTTCAAGTGGCTTTTGGATCATGGACTGAGCTGCTTTTTCAAATCGTTTTTCTTGAGAGAGCACATTTTTCATCTTTTTAGCCAGTAGACGCCCAGCAACATCATTTTTAGTGTTTCGTAAAGCAGTTTCTACGTTTTGCTTGACTCGGCGATGCTTTTCCATGGTTTTATCATAGGATCGTTGGTCATTGGCAGCTTGCTGGCTTTGTCTTGCAAAATGAGCCTTTCTCTGCTCACTATAGCGATCATAGTCTAAATGTTCGACTAGGGTTTCAGCTTCCTTTCGATGCTTGACTAGTCGTAAGTGGATGACGGTTTCTGCCGTTTGAGAGAGAAAGTCTTCATCATGAGAAATGAAAATAACGGTTTGCCTCATCTTTTGAATCTGTTTTTTTAGCCAATCAACCATCTCTATATCCAGGTCATTTGAAGGTTCATCTAAAAATAAAATCTCAAAGGGTTTGGCAAATTCATGGATGAGCTGAATTTTCAAAGCTTCGCCCCCCGAGAGGCTACCAATTTCTTGGTCGCTTGCAAAACGGTCGCTATCAAAGTGCAACTCCTCAGCCAAACGATAAAGAATGCTGTAGTCCAAATCAGTAGACTCTAAAAAGAAGTAGTCCTGTAAAGATTTTTTCTTCAGTTCTTCAGGGAGATGTTGGGGAATGTAGGCCAGAGACTGAAGGTCAGACTGGATTTCTCCCTTAATAGTAAAATCAGCTAATCTTTCTCCCATTAAAGTTCGAAGTAAGGTTGATTTTCCATTTCCTTCTTCGCCTATAATAGCAACCTTTTCTCCGTCTTGGATGTTAATGTTTAAATCGGAAACAAGGTCTCTTAAATCTTTGTTTTGTGTAATAGTCAGATGATTGATTTTTATCATATTATTTCCCTTTCTAGAATGTCCATATTGCATAACAAAAAGCTCTACTTTACCTAGTAGAGCCAGTCGTCTATGTCAAAAAAACCTCTTTTAAAAGGGCTGAAAATCCAGCAGAAAAAAGAGTACACAAAAAGAGACAGAAACAAGATCTACTAAATAAAGGTTCTTTATTTGATAGACTTAGTTGTTCATGTCTCCCTTACCTCCGAATATTGTTGCAATCATCATACTCTTTTTGAGAAAATTTGTCAAGATTAAGCCAGAAAATCCTCTATTTTTAAAAACCAAAAACAGGTCCATAGAGTGTCAGCGTATGTTTAACGTGATCGTAATGGAACTTATCATAGTTGCGCCAAGCAGTGCGAGCCTGGTCGTTTAGTTTTAGGCTACCAAGTCCAATCAAAAGACTAGTAAGTTGGTAAAATTTCTCAAGATCGATTAAGATAGAGTTATCTAGTTTCTCGGCTTTTTTGAGTGCTCTGAGAACTTCGTCTATATTTTGTTGTAAGCGTAGGTCATCTGGTAGCCCCTGTTTACAACTTTGTATTGTTTGGTTTAATTCTGAAACGAGTTGATAGGCTTCTGTTAAAAGTGCTTTGTCTTCCATATGAGCGTCCTCCTTTACTCATGTATTGATGCCTATAGTATAGCACAAAAAATAAAATTGTCATAATAAATATATCAAAAATACAGAAAGATCTTTTAAAAGTTTAGAGGCCTTACTTGACCGCTTTTCATGGTATAATCAAGTGAGTAATTCTTTATGGAGGAAGTATGAAATTAAATATTCAAGAAATTCGTAAGCAGCCTGAAGGTTTGCGCTTTGAGCAAACTTTAGACTTGTCAGCTGACTTACGTGAGCGCAATCAAGAAATTTTAGATGTAAAAGATATCCTTGCAGTAGGAAAAGTTCAGTACGAAGACTTTATGTTTTTCCTAGACTATCAGTTATCTTATACAATTGTCCTAGCTTCTAGCCGTAGTATGGAACCTGTTGAGTTGAAGGAGTCATATCCAGTGACAGAAGTCTTTATGGAAGGTGCTACCAATCAACTAGATCAAGAAGTTATAGATGATGACTTGGTCTTGCCTATCGAAAATGGGGAAATCGACCTGGCTGAAAGTGTTCAGATAATATCTTGCTAAACATTCCAATCAAGGTCTTAACAGCAGAAGAAGAAGCTGGTCAGGGATTTGTTTCTGGAAATGACTGGCAAATCATGTCTGAGGAAGAGTATCAAGCCCAACAAGCAGTTAAGAAAGAAGAGAATAGTCCTTTTGCTGGCCTACAAGGACTGTTTGACGGAGACGAATAGATGGTTTTATCCAAGAAACGTGCCCGTCATGTCATTGAGGAAATCATAGCTCTTTTTCCAGATGCGAAACCTAGTCTAGATTTTCGCAATCATTTTGAACTCTTAGTTGCTGTTATGCTTTCTGCTCAGACGACAGATGCGGCAGTAAATAAGGCTACGCCAGGACTTTTTGCGGCCTTTCCAACCCCACAAGCTATGGCAGATGCAAGTGAGAGTGACATTGCTTCGCATATTTCTCGTCTAGGACTTTATCGCAATAAGGCTAAGTTTCTGAAAAAATGTGCGCAACAACTACTAGATGATTTTGATGGTCAAGTTCCTCAGACAAGGGAAGAATTAGTGAGTTTAACAGGAGTAGGGCGTAAAACAGCTAATGTAGTCATGAGCGTGGGCTTCGGTATTCCAGCTTTTGCAGTAGATACCCATGTTGAACGCATCTGTAAACACCATGATATTGTTAAAAAATCAGCTACGCCCCTTGAAGTCGAAAAACGTGTCATGGATGTTTTGCCACCAGAAGAATGGCTAGCAGCTCATCAGGCCATGATTTATTTTGGTAGGGCCATCTGCCATCCGAAAAATCCAGAATGCGAACACTATCCACAATTGTATGATTTTAGTTCATTATAAGGTCAAACATTGAATGTTTTTACTTGCTTTGAACTGGCCTTTGTGATATAGTAAGGACAATAAAATATTCCTTTAATCCTGTCCCGTGAGGCAGGCAAGGAGCTGGATCAAATAGAAGGCTGGAGTCTCTGCTGTTTTAGTAGGGCTAGCTTAACTATACATTTTCAAGTCTCCTTGTTTAAGGAGACTTTTCTTTTTGGAGGTTTGTCATGAAGACAAAAGAAGTTGTTGACGAATTAACCGTCAAGCGAGCAATTACGCGTATCACCTATGAAATTATCGAACGCAACAAAGATTTGAATAAAATCATCTTAGCGGGAATTAAAACACGTGGTGTCTTTATTGCTCACCGTATCCAAGAGCGTTTGGAACAATTGGAAAATATCTCTGTTCCCGTTGTAGAATTAGATACCAAACCTTTCCGCGACGATGTCAAAAGTGGTGAAGATACATCCTTGATTTCTGTTGATGTGACGGATCGCGAAGTTATTTTGGTCGATGACGTTCTTTATACAGGTCGTACAATCCGTGCCGCTATCGATAACATTGTCGGACATGGTCGTCCAGCGCGCGTGAGTCTTGCGGTACTTGTTGACCGTGGACATAGAGAATTGCCTATCCGTCCGGATTACGTTGGGAAAAATATTCCAACCAGTCGTTCTGAAGAAATCATCGTTGAGATGACAGAACTTGATGGACAAGATAGAGTTTTGATTACTGAAGAAGCTTAATAGCTAAAGGAGTAGCCATGTCAGAAAATCAACAAGCACTGAAACATGTTGTGTCCATGGAAGATCTTACTGTAGAACAAGTCATGAAATTGATCAAACGCGGGATCGAATTTAAAAATGGAGCAAAAGCGTCTTACGAGGACCAACACATCGTCTCTAATCTCTTCTTTGAGAGTTCGACTCGTACCCACAAATCTTTTGAAGTAGCAGAGATTAAACTGGGACTTCACCTACTGGACTTCGATGTAAAAACAAGTTCAGTCAACAAGGGTGAAACACTCTACGATACAATTTTGACCTTGTCAGCCTTGGGAGTAGATGCCTGTGTCATCCGACATCCAGAGGTGGATTACTACAGAGAGTTGATCGATAGTCCGACGATTACGACTTCGATTATCAATGGCGGGGATGGTTCGGGTCAACACCCAAGCCAAAGTTTGCTTGATTTAATGACGATTTATGAAGAATTTGGACACTTCGAAGGACTCAAGGTAGCAATTGCTGGTGACCTAGATCATTCGCGTGTGGCTAAATCCAATATGCAAATCTTAAAACGCTTAGGAGCAGAACTCTACTTTGCTGGGCCTGAAGAATGGAGAAGTCAAGAGTTTGCAGACTATGGACAGTTTGTAAATATTGATGAAATTATTGATCAAGTTGATGTCATGATGTTTCTCCGTGTTCAACATGAGCGTCATGAAAGTGGAACAGTCTTTTCAAAAGAGGGCTATCATGCTCAGCATGGTTTGACTCAAGAACGTTATGATCGCTTGAAAGATAAAGCTATTCTGATGCATCCTGCTCCTGTAAACCGCGATGTTGAAATTGCTGATCACTTGGTCGAAGCACCAAAATCACGTATTGTTCAACAAATGACCAATGGTGTCTTTGTCAGAATGGCAATTTTAGAATCTGTATTGACTTATAGAAACGCAAAATAGAACACAAAACGTTAAAAGACGCCAGCGAGCGTCCACGAGAGGTGAATTTATGACTAAACGACTTCTAGTTTTAGAAGATGGAACAATTTTTGAAGGAAAAGCCTTTGGGGCTGACATCGATGTAACTGGTGAAATCGTCTTTAATACTGGGATGACTGGCTACCAAGAATCCATTACAGACCAGTCTTACAATGGGCAAATCCTAACCTTTACTTATCCCTTGGTTGGAAATTATGGAATTAACCGTGATGACTACGAGTCTATCATTCCAACTTGTAAAGGTGTAGTGGTTTTTGAAGAAGCTCGTAGAGCTAGTAACTGGCGCAACCAGATGACGCTGGATGAATTTTTGAAGTCTAAGAAAATCCCTGGTATTTCAGGTATTGATACACGCGCTTTGACAAAAATCATTCGCAAACATGGGACTATGAGAGCGACTCTGACACATGTGGGAGATAGTATCGATCACATCACAGATCAGCTTCAAGCAACCGTTCTTCCAATTGATAATATCAAACAGGTTTCAACAAAAACTGCTTACCCAGCTCCAGGAGTAGGTTTAAGTGTGGTACTCGTTGACTTTGGCCTCAAGCATTCAATCTTAAGAGAATTGTCTAAGAGAGATTGTAATGTAACGGTCGTTCCTTATACTACAACAGCAGAGGAAATCCTTCACCTAAATCCAGACGGTGTTATGTTGTCAAATGGACCGGGAAATCCAGAAGATGTACCAGAAGCGCTCGATATGATTCGTGGTATTCTTGGTAAGATTCCTATCTTTGGTATTTGTATGGGGCACCAGCTCTTTGCGATGGCTAATGATGCCAAGACCTATAAGATGAAATTTGGTCACCGTGGCTTCAACCACGCAGTACGTGAAATTGCAACTGGGCGCGTGGACTTCACGAGTCAAAATCATGGTTATGCAGTGAGCCGTGAGGATTTACCAGAGCACTTAATCATCACCCACGAAGAAATCAATGACAAGTCAGTTGAAGGCGTACGTCACAGATATCTACCAGGTTTCTCTGTGCAATTCCACCCAGACGCAGCTCCTGGGCCACATGATGCAAGTTATCTATTTGATGAATTCATCGAGATGATGGAAGCTTTCAAACAAGCAAACTAAAGACGAGTGAGAAATCGTCGGAGAATTTATGGAATTGAACACGGACGGAAAGCTCGGAATTTAGATAAACCAACAAGGATAGAAAAATCTTCCTTGGTTTCCTAAAATTCAGTCGCTTTCTTATCGTCCTTTGTATCTTATTTAATGTCGCTCTGTGAGGCGACGAATAGAAAGGAGAAGATACATTGTTCGCGGAAGTGAACACGCCCTAAGAACTGTGTGAAAAAGATAAACATTGATTTGACGCTGAAGGCGTCTGCACCAAGTTTCCTATTTTCACTGTGTTCTTGACGGGCTTTGTATCATAAATTATGCCTAAACGTACTGATATTCAAAAAATTATGGTGATTGGCTCTGGTCCGATTATTATTGGTCAGGCTGCTGAGTTTGACTATGCTGGAACCCAGGCTTGCTTGTCTTTGAAAGAAGAGGGGTATGAGGTTGTTTTGGTTAACTCAAATCCTGCAACCATCATGACGGATAAGGAGATTGCAGACAAGGTTTACATCGAACCGATTACACTTGAGTTTGTGACTCGTATTCTCCGTAAGGAACGTCCAGATGCCTTGCTTCCAACACTTGGAGGTCAAACTGGGCTTAATATGGCCATGGAATTGTCAAAAAATGGTATCTTGGATGAGCTTGGAGTAGAACTTCTCGGGACTAAATTGTCTGCCATCGACCAAGCAGAGGATCGGGATCTCTTTAAACAATTGATGGAAGAACTCAATCAACCAATTCCAGAATCAGAAATTGTAAACACAGTTGAGGGAGCAGTTGCCTTTGCAGCAACTATTGGCTACCCAGTCATCGTCCGCCCAGCCTTTACTCTAGGTGGTACTGGTGGTGGTATGTGTGCCAACGAAGCAGAATTGCGAGAAATTGCTGAAAATGGTTTGAAGTTGTCACCTGTTACCCAGTGTTTGATTGAACGTTCCATTGCTGGTTTCAAGGAAATCGAGTATGAAGTCATGCGTGACTCAGCTGATAATGCCCTTGTTGTTGTAACATGGAAAACTTTGACCCTGTTGGAATTCACACAGGGGACTCTATCGTATTTGCCCCTGCGCAAACTATGTCCGACTATGAAAACCAAATGCTTCGTGATGCTAGTTTGAGCATTATCCGTGCTCTCAAGATTGAAGGCGGATGTAACGTTCAGCTTGCTCTTGATCCACACAGTTTTAAGTACTATGTCATCGAAGTAAATCCTCGTGTATCTCGTTCTTCAGCCCTTGCTTCTAAGGCAACAGGTTACCCAATCGCCAAATTGGCGGCTAAGATTGCGGTAGGGTTGACCTTGGATGAAGTTATTAACCCAGTTACAGGTTCAACCTATGCTATGTTTGAACCAGCTCTTGACTATGTTGTGGCTAAGATTCCACGTTTCCCATTTGACAAGTTTGAAAAAGGGGAACGTCGTCTTGGTACCCAGATGAAGGCAACTGGAGAAGTTATGGCCATCGGTCGGAACATCGAGGAATCTCTCCTTAAAGCTTGTCGCTCTCTAGAAATTGGTGTCCATCATAATGAAATGCCTGAGCTTGCAGATGTTTCAGATGATGCCTTGATTGAAAAAGTTGTCAAGGCTCAAGATGACCGTCTCTTTTACGTATCAGAAGCTATTCGTCGTGGTTATACACCAGAAGAGATTGCTGACTTGACTAAGATTGATATCTTCTACCTTGATAAACTCTTGCATATCTTTGAGATTGAGCAAGAATTGGGCGCACATCCTCAGGATGTCGATGTCTTGAAAACAGCAAAACTCAATGGTTTCTCAGATCGTAAAATCGCAGAACTTTGGGGAACTACAGCTGATCAAGTTCGCCAACTTCGTTTAGAAAACAAGATTGTCCCAGTTTACAAGATGGTAGATACTTGTGCCGCAGAATTTGAATCAGAAACCCCGTACTTCTACTCAACATATGGATGGGAAAATGAGTCTATCAAGTCTGATAAGGAATCTGTACTTGTCCTAGGTTCTGGTCCAATCCGTATCGGTCAAGGGGTAGAGTTTGACTACGCAACAGTTCACTCTGTTAAGGCAATCCAGGCTGCTGGCTACGAAGCCATCATTATGAACTCAAACCCAGAGACAGTTTCAACAGACTTCTCTGTATCTGATAAACTCTACTTTGAACCATTGACTTTTGAAGATGTGATGAATGTCATCGATTTGGAGCAACCAAAAGGTGTTATCGTTCAATTTGGTGGTCAAACAGCTATCAACCTAGCTGAGCCATTAGCAAAAGCTGGTGTGACTATCCTTGGTACTCAAGTTGCTGACTTGGACCGTGCGGAAGACCGTGACCTCTTCGAGCAAGCCCTCAAAGACTTGGATATTCCGCAACCGCCTGGGCAGACTGCAACCAATGAAGAAGAAGCAGTACTTGCTGCACGTAAAATTGGTTTCCCAGTTCTCGTTCGCCCTTCATATGTTTTGGGTGGACGTGCTATGGAAATCGTTGAGAATGAAGATGATCTTCGATCTTACATGCGAACTGCTGTTAAGGCTAGTCCAGACCACCCTGTTCTTGTCGACTCTTATATCGTCGGACAAGAGTGTGAAGTCGATGCCATTTCAGACGGACAAAATGTCCTCATCCCTGGTATCATGGAGCATATCGAACGAGCTGGTGTCCACTCAGGTGACTCCATGGCAGTTTATCCTCCTCAAACCTTGTCACAAAAAGTGCAAGAAACGATTGCAGATTACACCAAACGCCTTGCAATCGGCCTCAACTGTCTTGGAATGATGAACATTCAGTTTGTTATCAAGGATGAGAAAGTATACGTCATTGAAGTAAACCCTCGTGCCAGCCGTACTGTTCCATTCCTTTCTAAAGTAACCAATATCCCAATGGCTCAGGTAGCGACTAAGTTGATTCTTGGTCAAAGTCTTGAAGAACTTGGTTACCAAGATGGACTTTACCCAGAAAGCACTCGCGTTCATATCAAGGCACCAGTCTTCTCCTTTACCAAGCTAGCTAAGGTAGACAGCCTGCTTGGACCTGAAATGAAGTCAACAGGGGAAGTCATGGGTTCTGATACCACTCTTGAAAAAGCTCTCTACAAGGCCTTTGAAGCTTCTTATCTTCACTTGCCAACCTTTGGGAATGTTGTCTTTACCATCGCGGACGATGCAAAAGAAGAAGCGTTGGATTTAGCTCGTCGTTTCCAAAATATTGGCTACGGAATCCTTGCAACTGAAGGAACAGCAGCTTTCTTTGCAAGTCATGGCTTGAAGGCTCAACCTGTAGGTAAGATTGGTGATGATGAACACGATATTCCAAGCTATGTCCGCAAAGGAAAAATTCAAGCTATCATTAACACAGTTGGTACCAAGCGAACTGCTGATGAAGACGGTGAACAAATCCGTCGTTCAGCTATCGAACATGGTGTGCCACTCTTCACAGCCTTAGACACTGCAGATGCTATGCTTAAGGTACTTGAAAGCCGTAGCTTCGTTACAGAGGCAATTTAGTTTCTTTGTAACTTATCTCAGTAACTTTTTATCCAGCGTCAGAAGGCGCTGGTTTTTAACTTTTTTATAGATTGATAGAAAGATCGAGTGGGAGAACAGTTACAGTTTATTATTAAATGTAAAAGTTTGTAAATAGAGAGTGGGACAGAAGTCCTAGCCTCTTAATTGTCTTTGGATTGTCGAGCAAGACGCAGTGGTTGAGTGGGCTCTACTACGCTGATTTCATCAGCTTTTACAGCCCTACTCAACTGTGCGGAGGTGGGACGACGAAATCGAATTCTAACGAATTACCGATTTCTGTCCCACTCTCTTATTCTGGCTTTCCCTAAAATTTTGTTGAATTTTATGATATAATAGGGGCAAATTGAGAAAATGAGTAAGTATTTTCATAAGACCTTTCAAAAAGTGATGTAAAGATGTAAGTTCTGCTTCTCAAAACTAGAATAGTAGGAAAAGACAAGATTAGAAAGAGGTAAGTATCTATGTCTTCTCATAAAAAGTGTCACTCTCTGAGATTAATCAGTCGATTGATACTCCAAATAATAATCATTTCTGGCAAAATTTAAAGGCCTTTTTGGGACCAGGTGCCCTTGTAGCGGTGGGTTACATGGATCCAGGGAACTGGATTACCAGTGTTGTTGGAGGAGCTTCCTATAAGTACAGTCTCTTATTTGTTATCCTGATTTCATCGCTTATTGCCATGCAGCTTCAGCAGATGGCAGGAAAGCTTGGAATTGTAACTCAGATGGACCTGGCTCAAGCAACAGCTCATCACTCATCAAGGTGGCTTCGGTATAGCCTATGGGTAATTTTGGAATTGGCCTTGATGGCGACAGACTTGGCAGAAGTACTCGGTTCAGCCATTGCCCTCAATCTTCTCTTTAAGATACCGATTATGATAGCAATCCTATTGACCGTTTTGGATGTCTTTCTCTTATTGCTCTTGATGAAGTTTGGCTTTAAGAAGATAGAAGCTATCGTGACAACGCTGATTTTAACGATTCTAGCAATCTTTACCTATCTAGTAGCCTTGTCACATCCAAGTCTTCAAGGAATCGTTGAAGGTTATCTGCCAAATGCTACCTTATTTGAGAGTTCTCTGCCTGGACATGAAAGTCAATTAACCTTAGCTCTTGGGATTGTAGGTGCGACAGTGATGCCACATAACTTGTATTTACATTCTTCCTTATCTCAGACTCGGAAAATCAATCATAAGGACAAGAATGATGTTCGAAAAGCGGTGCGCTTTATGACCTGGGACTCGAATCTTCAACTGTCCTTGGCCTTTATCGTTAACTCCCTTCTTTTGATCTTAGGGGCGGCCCTCTTTTTCGGACATGCATCTGAAATCTCTGCTTTTTCTCAAATGTATAATGCCTTGCAGGATTCTACTATTGCGGGAGCCATAGCTAGCTCAACCTTGTCAACCTTGTTTGCTTTGGCCCTCTTAGCCAGTGGTCAAAATTCGACCATTACAGGGACCTTGACGGGACAAATCGTCATGGAAGGCTTCTTACATATGAGATTGCCTCAGTGGTTTATTCGTTTAGCAACCCGCCTCTTTGCCTTGCTACCAGTCATAATCGTTGCTGTTTTATTTGGTCATCAAGAAAAAACCTTGGATCAGTTATTGGTTTATTCACAGGTCTTTCTTTCTATAGCTCTTCCATTTTCAATCTTCCCACTGATTTATCTAACTTCTAAGAAATCACTGATGGGAGAATTTACCAATGCCAAATGGAATACGATTCTCGGTTATATTGTTTCCATTATCTTAACGATTCTGAATGTGAAATTGCTATTTGATATTTCTGAGAAATCCCCCTAGTTTTAGAACTGACATATAAGAAAAAAGATACCCAAAAATACTTGGGTATCTTTTTTTATGTAGACGGAAGACATGGGATTCGAACCCACGCACGCTTTAACACGCCTACCGCGTTTCCAACACGGCCTCTTAAGCCTCTTGAGTAATCTTCCATTGTTTACTAACCTAGTCTACCATAAAGCCTTCTTTCTTGCAAATAAATTTTTAGAAAAAGAAAATGATAGAAAGTGAAAGAAATTGATAAAAAATGCTTGACTTTGTTCTTTTTTATGATAGAATGAATATTGTAATCGTTAACAGGAGGTAAACTAGTGCTAAAAAGTGAACGAAAACAGGTGATTTTAGAAGAATTGAGTAAGCATAAAATCGTCTCTCTTGAGAAATTGGTAGGCTTGTTAGATACTTCAGAATCAACAGTTAGACGCGATTTAGATGAATTGGAGTCTGAAAATAAACTTCGTCGAGTGCATGGAGGAGCAGAGTTGCCTCACTCCTTGCAAGAAGAAGAAACCATTCAAGAAAAATCTGTCAAAAACCTTCAAGAGAAAAAGTTGATTGCTCAAAAAGCATCTTCCCTCATCAAAGAAAAAGATGTTATCTTTGTGGATGCAGGAAGTACGACAGTCTTTCTCATTAAAGAATTGGAGCGAAAAGATATTACAGTGGTAACCAATTCCATTCATCATGCGGTTCAATTAGTGGATAAACAAATCCCAACAGTCATTATCGGTGGTGGAGTAAAGATGACAACTGATGCCAGTATCGGGGGAGTAGCTCTTAACCAGATTAACCAGCTGCACTTTGATCGTGCCTTTATTGGAATGAATGGTGTAGATGAAGGTTACTTTACAACTCCGGATATGGAGGAGGGAGCTGTTAAACGAGCTATTTTGGAAAATGCTAAACAGACATATGTTCTAGCAGATTCATCCAAGCTTGGTCAGTCTTGTTTTGCTAAGGTAGCTCCTATAAAACGCGCTATTGTCATTACAAGCAAGGGTCACGAGCTCTTGTCAGCTATCAAAGAGAAAACGGAGGTAATAGAAGTATGATTTATACAGTCACACTCAATCCATCTATAGACTACATTGTCCGTTTGGACAAAGTGGAAGTTGGTAGTGTCAATCGTATGGATAGTGATGATAAGTTTGCTGGTGGTAAAGGTATCAATGTTAGCCGTGTTTTGAAACGTTTGGATATTCCAAATACAGCGACGGGTTTCATTGGAGGCTTTACTGGAAAATTTATCACAGATACTTTAGCTGAAGAACAAATTGAAACGCAATTTGTCCAAGTGGCAGAAGATACGCGTATCAATGTTAAGATTAAAGCCGACCAAGAAACAGAAATCAACGGAACTGGTCCTACTGTTGAACCAGAACAACTTGAAGAGTTAAAAGCTATTCTTTCAAGTCTGACAGCAGAAGATACAGTAGTATTTGCGGGTTCGAGTGCTAAAAACTTGGGTAATGTCATTTACAAGGATTTGATTGCCTTGACACGCAAGACTGGTGCGCAAGTCGTTTGTGATTTTGAAGGTCAAACCTTGATTGATAGTTTGGATTATCAACCACTTTTGGTGAAACCAAATAATCATGAACTGGGAGCTATCTTTGGAGTCAAGCTTGAAAGCTTAGATGAGATTGAAATACGCTCGAGAGTTATTGGCTAAAGGGGCTCAAAACGTGATTATCTCTATGGCTGGTGATGGTGCCCTTCTGGTAACATCAGATGGAGCATACTTTGCTAAACCGATTAAGGGAACCGTGAAAAACTCAGTTGGTGCTGGTGACTCGATGGTTGCTGGATTCACGGGTGAGTTTGTCAAATCAAAAGACGCAGTAGAAGCCTTCAAATGGGGAGTGGCTTGTGGAACAGCAACTACATTTTCAGATGATTTAGCAACTGCAGCATTTATTAAAGAAACTTATGAAAAAGTTGAGGTAGAAAAAAGATGAAAATTCAAGATTTATTGAGAAAAGATGTCATGTTGCTAGATTTGCAAGCAACTGAAAAAACAGCAGCTATTGAAGAAATGATTCATAGTCTAGTAGAGCATGGATATGTGACGGATTTTGAAACCTTCAAAGAAGGAATCTTGGCACGTGAAGCTTTGACTTCTACAGGTTTGGGTGACGGTATCGCAATGCCTCACAGTAAAAATGCTGCTGTTAAGGAAGCGACTGTTCTCTTTGCTAAATCAAACAAGGGTGTTGACTACGAAAGTTTAGATGGACAAGCAACTGACCTCTTCTTTATGATTGCTGCTCCAGAAGGTGCCAATGATACTCACTTGGCTGCCTTGGCAGAATTGTCACAATATTTGATGAAAGACGGATTTGCTGATAAACTTCGTCAAGTAACATCAGCTGATCAAGTCATTGAACTCTTTGACCAAGCTTCAGAAAAAGCTCAAGAACCAGTTCAAGCTCCTGCAAATGAATCTGGTGACTTTATCGTAGCAGTTACAGCTTGTACAACAGGAATTGCCCACACATACATGGCCCAAGAAGCTCTTCAAAAAGTGGCTGCGGAAATGGGGGTTGGTATCAAGGTTGAAACCAACGGTGCAAGTGGTGTTGGCAACAAATTAACAGCAGAAAATATCCGCAATGCCAAAGCTGTTATCATCGCTGCAGATAAGGCGGTTGAGATGGATCGTTTCGATGGTAAACCATTGGTGAATCGTCCAGTTGCAGATGGTATTCGTAAGACAGAAGAGTTGATCAACTTGGCTCTTTCTGGTAATGCTGAAGTATATCGTGCTGCTAATGGAGCGCAAGCTTCAACAGCCTCTAATGAAAAACAAAGTCTAGGTGGTGCTTTCTACAAACACTTGATGAGTGGTGTATCCCAAATGTTGCCATTCGTTATTGGTGGTGGTATCATGATTGCCCTCGCCTTCTTGATTGATGGTGCTTTGGGGGTTCCAAATGAGAGTCTTGGAAATCTTGGATCATACCATGAACTCGCTTCTATGTTCATGAAAATCGGTGGCGCAGCCTTTGGTTTGATGCTTCCAGTATTTGCAGGATATGTTGCTTACTCAATCGCTGAAAAACCAGGTTTGGTAGCAGGTTTCGTAGCTGGAGCTATTGCCAAAGAAGGTTTTGCCTTTGGTAAAATCCCTTACGCTCAAGGTGGTGAAGCAACTTCAGCTCTTGCAGGTGTATCATCAGGTTTCCTAGGAGCCCTTGTTGGTGGATTTATCGCTGGTACCTTGGTACTCTTGGTTAAGAAATACGTGAAGGTTCCCCGCTCACTTGAAGGTGCTAAATCAATCCTTCTCTTGCCACTTTTTGGAACAATCTTGACAGGATTTGTTATGCTGGCGGTGAACATCCCAATGGCAGCAATCAACACTGGTATGAACAACTTCCTTGGTGGTCTTGAAGGTGGATCAGCTGTCCTTCTTGGTATCGTTCTTGGAGGAATGATGGCTGTCGATATGGGTGGACCTGTCAATAAAGCAGCTTATGTCTTTGGTACTGGTACTCTTGCAGCAACAGTGTCAACAGGTGGTTCAGTAGCCATGGCAGCGGTTATGGCTGGAGGAATGGTTCCACCACTTGCAATCTTTGTTGCAACTCTTCTCTTCAAAGATAAATTCACAAAAGAAGAACGTAACTCTGGTTTGACAAATATCGTAATGGGCTTGTCATTCATCACTGAAGGTGCTATTCCGTTTGGTGCAGCTGACCCAGCTCGTGCTATCCCAAGCTTTATCCTTGGTTCTGCAGTAGCAGGAGGACTTGTTGGTCTTGCAGGTATCAAACTTATGGCACCACACGGAGGAATCTTCGTTATCGCTCTTACAACAAATGCCCTTCTTTACCTTGTCTTTGTCTTGGTAGGAGCACTTGTTAGTGGTGTAGTTTATGGTTACCTTCGTAAACCATTAGAAAAATAATACTCTTCAAAAATCAAATTCAAACCACGTCAGCTTCGTCTTGCCGTACTCAAGTACAGCCTGCGGCTCGCTTCCTAGTTTGCTCTTTGATTTTCATTGAGTATAAAATAGTATAAATAAAAAGAGGCTGGGACAAAAGTCCTAGCCTCTTAATTGTCTTTGAATTGTCGAGCAAGACGCAGTGGTTGAGTGGGCTCTACTACGCTGATTTCATCAGCTTTTACAGCCCTACTCAACTGTGCGGAGGTGGGACGACGAAATCGAATTCTAACGAATTACCGATTTCTGTCCCACTCTCTTTTTTTGATAATGGAGTTAAGGAGACCAGTCTTTAAAGTGATATAATAAAGGTAAAACTTAGAGAATTTAAATGTTAGAATGCTAAAGTTCTACAAATACCTTAGAGGAGATAAGCGTCATGAATGATTTTAGGAAAGAAGAAATCGACAAACTAGAGAAAGTAAAAATCTCTTACGAAAATCTTACAAAAGAAGAGTTGCAAGGGATTTATGCCAGCTTGGTGGAGGAGAATTTTCCTGATTCTAAACGAATTCATTTTATAGCTGATTTAGGTAGGAGCCCAGAAATTGCCTTTCATTTTGAGCTCATTTGCAAAGATTGGGAGGAAGGAACTGACCTGAATTTTGAAGCGAGTTTTGACCAGCATGGGCAGGAGGGGATAGACTATCTTTTGGAAACTCTCAATAAAGAGGAAGATGAGAGTCAACGCATTTTGATTATTTATTTCCTAGCGAAAATCCTTTCCAAAGCAAGACATAGAGATTTTTATGCGTCTTCTTGCAAGCAAGTACTTCCTGTTCTGCTCTCTCTTTTACCTATTACAGAAGCTTCGAATCGTAGAAAGCTAATCATTGCTCTAGGTTGGATTGGTTCAACAAATGAGATAGAAATCTTAGGACAACATCTCTTGGCCGACCAAGATCCACTTTGTCGTGCCTGGTCTGCTAGTAGTTTGATGCAATTATCTTTTTATCAAGTAGAAAAAGAAGTGTTGATAGAGAAAACAAGGGATTTGTTTGGTGAAGCAATTGTTGAAGAAAAGGACTTGCAGGCTTGTGCTCTGATGATAGAAGCTGCTCAAGTTTTATTTGGAAAAAAATGGATACCTACATCTGCTGTGGAGAATCTGGAAGTCGAAAAGATTGAGAAAGCAAGAAAATCAGCGATCAGGTTTTTAAAGAAGCAGTGAAATCAAGTTGTTGAAAATCATACAGAAAAGAAACTAAGAAAATATTAACGAAAGGTGACTGTGTCTGGTAGAAGCGGTCATTTTTTTGATTTATCTAGATGTTTCTGAAATATGGTATAATAGAAGAATGGCAAACAAAAATACAAGTAAAACAAGACGAAGACCGTCAAAAGTTGAATTAGAAAGAAAGCAAGCTATCCAACGGATGTTAATTTCCTTAGTCATAGCTTTTTGCTTAATGTTCGCTGCTCTGAGATTAGGAGCAGTGGGTCTCACCCTCTATAATCTCATTCGTCTATTAGTAGGAAGTCTGGCCTATCTGGTCATTTTTGTCGTTCTAGTCTATCTTTTTTTCTTCAAATGGATTCGGAAGCAAGAAGGTCTGATCTCAGGTTTTCTTTGCATTTTTTCAGGCTTATTGCTGATTTTTGAAGCTTATCTAGTATGGAAATATGGCATCGAGCAGTCTGTCTTAAAGGGGACTTTGGCCCAAGTGTTGACAGATTTGACAGGCTTTCGTGTGACTAGCTTTGCTGGAGGGGGGCTTTTAGGTGTTGCTCTCTACATTCCAGTCGCATTTCTCTTTTCAAATATTGGCACTTATTTTATCGGAGCCATCTTAATCTTAATCGGTGCTCTTTTAGTCAGTCCCTGGTCTGTCTATGATATCGCTGATTTCCTTGGAGAGCGTTTTGCACTTTGGATGGAGCGACGTGAGCAGAAGAAGCAAGAACGCTTCATTAACGAGAAGAAGAAAAAGCTCGTAAGGAAGTAGAGGAGCAGGAGAGACTAGAAAAAGAACAGGCAGAGCAAGCCATGTTGGATATACCTCCTGTTGATATGGAAACTGGCGAGATTTTAGAAGTTTCCCCTGTTCACTTTGATGATTTACCACCCCTTCCAGAGGAAGAATGGATAGAACCTGAAATTATTCTCCCACAAGCGGACTATGATTATCCTGAAGCAGATGATATTCCAGAGGAAGCTGAGTTCTTAGATGATGAGGATGTTGAAGTAGATTTTTCTGCTAAAAAAGCTTTAGAGTACAAACTCCCCAGCTTGCAACTCTTCGCACCTGATAAACCAAAAGATCAGTCAAAAGAAAAGAAAATCGTACGAGAAAATATCAAAATTTTGGAAGAAACCTTTGCGAGTTTCGGTATTAAGGTAACGGTTGAACGTGCTGAAATTGGTCCATCAGTTACCAAGTACGAAGTCAAGCCAGCTGTTGGTGTGCGGGTCAATCGCATTTCCAATCTAGCAGATGACTTGGCTCTGGCCTTGGCTGCGAAAGATGTCCGTATCGAAGCTCCAATTCCTGGGAAATCTCTTGTCGGGATTGAAGTGCCTAACTCTGAAATTGCGACCGTATCTTTCCGAGAACTCTGGGAACAGTCACAAACCAAACCAGAAAATCTCCTCGAAATTCCACTTGGGAAAGCCGTTAATGGAACAGCTCGTAGCTTTGACTTGGCTAAAATGCCTCACTTGCTAGTGGCCGGCTCTACAGGTTCTGGTAAATCTGTTGCGGTTAATGGGATCATCGCTAGCATTCTAATGAAGGCTCGTCCAGACCAAGTCAAGTTTATGATGGTGGATCCAAAGATGGTCGAGTTATCAGTTTACAATGATATCCCTCATCTCTTGATTCCAGTTGTAACCAATCCTCGCAAGGCAAGTAAGGCTCTTCAAAAAGTAGTAGATGAGATGGAAAACCGTTATGAGCTCTTTGCCAAGATTGGAGTTCGGAATATTGCTGGTTTTAATGCTAAAGTTGAGGAATTCAATACTCAGTCTGAATACAAGCAAGTACCTCTGCCTTTAATCGTCGTGATTGTCGATGAGTTGGCAGATTTGATGATGGTTGCCAGCAAGGAAGTAGAAGATGCCATTATCCGACTTGGACAAAAGGCGCGTGCGGCTGGTATCCATATGATTCTTGCAACTCAGCGTCCATCGGTGGATGTTATCTCTGGTTTGATTAAGGCTAATGTGCCGTCCCGTGTAGCCTTTGCTGTTTCTTCAGGAACGGATTCTCGGACTATTTTGGATGAAAATGGTGCTGAGAAACTCTTGGGACGAGGTGATATGCTCTTTAAACCAATCGATGAAAACCACCCTGTCCGTCTGCAAGGTTCCTTTATCTCGGATGACGATGTTGAACGTATTGTCAGCTTTATCAAGGCCCAAGCAGATGCTGATTATGATGAAAGTTTTGATCCCGGAGAGGTTTCTGAGACAGAAGGAGAGACTGCTTCGGGTGAAGATGGTGGAGATCCGCTATTTGAAGAAGCCAAGGCTCTGGTTATTGAAACCCAAAAAGCTAGTGCTTCCATGATTCAGCGTCGATTATCAGTTGGTTTTAACCGAGCAACTCGATTGATGGAAGAACTGGAGATGGCTGGGGTTATTGGGCCAGCAGAAGGAACCAAACCTCGAAAAGTTTTACAACAATAAAAAACGTAAAAATAGTATAAAAATGCATGGAAACTTTATTGAAAAGTTGGTCAAAATTGGTCTAACTTTTTCGATGAAGTTTCCTTTTTTATAGCTATTCATTTAGAAATAAGGGGATCTGAAAATCGTTTCAGATTTAGCAAATAATCGGATTTTTACTTTTTACTAGTTTTACCTGTTAAAGTATTGATTTTTTTAAACTGTTTTTGATATATTAAATTGGTATATAAAAAAATTATATGTTTATCTAGAAGTGTTTAAAAATTGAGGAGGATATTTTTTTAAAATAAAATGCAAACGCTTACTTGATAAACTGAAAGGAACAAAAAAACCGATGGATAAAGGATTATTTGAAAAACGTTGCAAATATAGTATTCGGAAATTTTCACTAGGGGTTGCTTCTGTTATGATTGGTGCAGCTTTCTTTGGAACTAGCACTGTTCTTGCAGATTCTGCGCAAACAGGTTCAACAGCAAATATGCCAGCAGATTTGGCAGCGGCTCTTGCCAATGCTAAAGAGGATGATGGGCATGACTTTGAAGCACCAAAACCTGGTGAAGACCAAGGTTCTCCTGAAGTAACTGAAGGACCAAAGACTGAAGAAGAATTGCTAGCAAAAGAAAAAGAAACTGCAACAAGCTCTTCAGCTTCAGATACTCTTCCTGAAGAACTACGTGGAAAACTTGATAAAGCTGAAGAAAATGGTCGCACTGCCTCAAAAGAAGAACTAGAAAAAGAAGATAAAAGCTTAGTCCCAGAAGATGTCGCTAAAACAAAAAATGGGGTATTAAACTACGGTGCGACTGTCGAAATTAAGAGCGCTGCTGGGACTGGTAGTGGTATTGTTATTGGGGAAAATCTCGTTTTGTCTGTTTCTCATAACTTTATCAAAGATGTTCCAGATGGCAACAATCGTAAGGTAGCTGATAATGTTGAAAGTGATGGAGATGTCTATACAGTTTCTTATCAAGGGGCACCAGACGTCAAATTCAGTAAGAATGATGTGAAACATTGGGATCGTGAAGGATTCCTCAAAGGCTATAAAAATGACTTGGCAATCGTTAAGCTTCGTACACCTCTTGCCAATGCACCTGTTGAGGTGACTGACAAGCCTGCGACAACTAAGGTAGGAGATAAGGTCCATGTATTTGGATATCCAAAAGGAGAGCTCGACCCAATTCTAAATACTACCGTTGAGGACATTAATGATCATGGTGAAGGCGTTCGTGGCATTAGCTATCAAGGAAGTGAACCAGGTGCCAGTGGTGGCGGAATTTTCGATGAAAATGGGAAATTGATTGGTATTCACCAAAATGGTGTCTCTGGTAAACGTAGTGGAGGTATTCTCTTCTCACCTGCTCAGCTAGAGTGGATTCAAAACTACATCAAGGGTATTGAAACAACGAAACCAGCTGGTCTAGATGCTCTCGACAAACAAGTTGAGGACAAGGAAGAAAAACCAAAAGAGGATAAACCTCAGGAAGAAAAACCAGCAGAAAATAAACCAGCAGAAAATAAACCAACTGATACTAAGCCAGCTGAGAATAAACCGGCTGAATCAAAAGAAGTCACTCCAGAGTGGAAAACAGTTGAGAATAAAGACCAACAAGGAACAGTAACGATTCGTGAAGAAAATGGAATTCGTTACAACCAACTAGCTTCAACTGCTCAAAATGACAATGGTAAAAAACCAGCCTTGTTTGAAAAAGATGGTTTGACAGTAGATGCTAATGGAAATGCTACAGTTGATTTGACCTTTAAGGAAGAATCTGAAACAGGCAAATCTCGTTTTGGTGTCTTCATGAAATTCAAAGACACTGATAATAATGTTTTTGTAGGGTATGACCAAGGCGGTTGGTTCTGGGAATACAAGTCAAATGGAAGTGGACTTTGGTACCAAGGTGGACGTGTTGCAGCTCCAGTAAATGGTTCTGTCAACCACTTGACGGTCAGTCTCAAATCAGATGGACAACTGAATGCAACTAACAATGATGTCAAACTCTTTGACACAGTGACCTTGCCATCTGCAGTTAATGACAAACTCAAAGATGAGAAGAAAATCGTTCTTAAAGCTGGAACTTACAACAGTAGTGAACGAACAATTGTCAATGTCAAAACTGATAACCAAGAAGGTGTGAAAAACAACCAAGAGGCTGCTGAAAAAGAAAAAGGCGATACAGTAGATGATAGCAAAGTCAAATACGACACTATCGAATCTACAGTATTGAAAGCAGTCATTGACCAAGCCTTCCCACGTATTAAAGAATACGTCCTAAACGGCAACAAGCTTCCAGGTCAAGTGCAACCGATTAATCAAGTTGTGATTAACAAGCACGCCGTAACTCCTGAAGTTACCTATAAGAAGGTCAATGCAACGACTGCAGAGTATGAAATGAAACTCCGTGATGAGGAAAATCTCATCAATGCAGATATGACCGTTCGTTTGCAAGTGGTGGACAACCAACTTCACTTTGATGTGACTAAGATTGTCAACCATAACCAAGTTACACCAGGACAAAGATTGATGACGAACGTAAATTACTTTCTTCAATCAGCTTCCTAGGAAATGCCTTGGTATCTGTTTCAAGCGACCAAGCAGGAGCTAAGTTTGATGGGGCAACCATGTCAAACAATACCCACGTCAGTGGTGACGACCATATCGAAGTAACAAATCCAATGAAAGAATTAGCCAAAGGCTATATGTATGGATTCGTTTCAACAGATAAGCTTGCGGCAGGTGTATGGAGCAACTCACAAAATAGCTATGGTGGTGGTTCTTACGACTGGACACGTTTGACAGCTTATAAGAATACGATTGGCAATGCCAACTACGTGGAAATTCATAGTTCTGAATGGCAATGGGAAAAAGCTCATAATGGTGTAGTATTCCCAGAATATACCAAGGAACTTCCAAGTGCAAAAGTTGTCATCACTGAAGATGCCAATGCTGACCATAAAGTAGATTGGCAAGATGGTGCAATCGCTTTACCGTAGCATCATGAATAACCCTCAAGGTTGGGAAAAAGTCAAAGATATTACTGCTTACCGTATCGCTATGAACTTTGGTTCACAAGCGCAAAATCCATTCCTCATGACCTTGGATGGTATCAAGAAAATCAACCTCCATACAGATGGTCTTGGTCAAGGTGTGCTTCTTAAGGGATACGGAAGTGAAGGACATGACTCTGGACACTTGAACTATGCGGACATCGGTAAACGTATCGGTGGTGTTGAAGACTTTAAGACTCTTATTGAGAAAGCTAAGAAATATGATGCCCACCTCGGTATCCACGTTAATGCTTCAGAAACCTATCCAGAATCTAAATACTTTAATGAAGACATTCTTCGTAAGAATGCAGATGGTAGCTACAGCTACGGTTGGAACTGGCTTGACCAAGGTATCAACATTGATGCTGGTTATGACCTCGCTCATGGGCGTCTAGCTCGTTGGGAAGAATTGAAGAAAGAATTGGGTGAAGGTCTAGACTTCATCTATGTCGACGTTTGGGGTAATGGACAATCAGGTGACAATGGTGCCTGGGCAACTCACGTTATTGCTAAAGAAATTAACAAACAAGGTTGGCGCTTTGCTATTGAGTGGGGACATGGTGGTGAATATGATTCTACCTTCCAACACTGGGCAGCTGATTTGACATACGGTGGCTATACAAATAAAGGTATTAACAGTGCCATCACTCGCTTTATCCGTAACCACCAAAAAGATTCTTGGGTTGGTGACTACAGAAGTTATGGTGGTGCAGCTGACTACCCACTTCTAGGTGGTTATAGCATGAAGGACTTTGAAGGATGGCAAGGACGTAGTGACTATAACGGTTATGTAACAAACTTGTTTGCTCATGACGTTATGACTAAGTACTTCCAACACTTCACAGTTAGCAAATGGGAAGACGGCAAACCAGTAACCATGACTGACAATGGAAGTACCTACAAATGGACTCCAGAAATGAAAGTCGAATTGGTCGATGCTGCAAATAACAAGGTTGTGGTAACTCGTAAATCAAACGATGTCAACAGTCCACAATATCGTGAACGTACAGTTACGCTCAATGGTCGTGTCATCCAAGATGGTTCAGCCTACTTGACACCTTGGAACTGGGATGCGAACGGTAATAAACTTGAGAGTGACAAGGAAAAAAATGTACTACTTCAATACTGAAGCAGGTGCAACAACTTGGACACTTCCTAGCGACTGGGCAAATGGTAAGGTTTACCTTTATAAGCTAACTGACCAAGGTAAAACTGAGGAAAAAGAAGTTGCCGTGAAAGATGGTAAGATTACTCTTGATCTCACTGCAAATCAGCCATATGTGCTCTATCGTTCTAAACAAACCAATCCTGAAATGTCATGGAGTGAAGGAATGCATATCTATGACCAAGGATTTAACAGTGAATCTTTGGATCATTGGAAGATTTCGGGAGATGCCTCTAAGGCTGAAATCGTGAAGTCTCAAGGTGCAAACCAAATGCTTCGTATCCAAGGCAATAAAGAAAAAGTTAGTCTCACTCAAAAATTGACTGGCTTGAAGCCAAATACTAAATACGCAGTCTATGTCGGTGTAGACAACCGTAGTAATGCTAAAGCAAGTATTACTGTTAATACTGGTGAAAAAGAAGTAACCAACTACACCAACAAGTCACTCGCCCTCAACTATGTAAAAGCCTATGCTCACAATACTCGTCGAAGCAATGCAACGGTTGATAACACAAGTTACTTCCAAAACATGTATGCCTTCTTCACAACAGGTTCAGATGTATCAAACGTAACTTTGACCTTGAGTCGTGAAGCAGGCGATGAAGCAACTTACTTCGATGAAATCCGTACCTTTGAAAATGAATCAAATATGTACGGTGACGGTCACGATACTGCAACAGGTGTCTTTAAACAAGACTTTGAAAATGTCGGACAAGGTATCTTCCCATTTGTCATCGGTGGTATCGAAGGTGTTGAAGACAACCGTACTCACTTGTCTGAAAAACATGGTCCATACACGCAACGTGATTGGAATGGTAAGAAAGTTGATGACGTTATCGAAGGAAATTGGTCACTCAAGACTAACGGTCTTGTAAGCCGTCGTAACTTGGTTTACCAAACAATTCCACAAAACTTCCGCTTTGAAGCAGGTAAGACCTACCGTATCACATTTGACTACGAAGCTGGATCAGACAGTACTTACGCATTCGTAGTCGGTAAGGGAGAATTCCAATCTGGACAAGCAAGTAATTTGGAAATGCATGAATTACCAAACTCATGGACAGATTCTAAAAAAGCGAAACGTGCAACCTTCCTCGTGACAGGTGCAGAAACTGGCGATACATGGGTAGGTATCTACTCTACAGGAAATGCAAGCAATACTCGTGGAGATTCTGGTGGTAATGCCAACTTCCGTGGTTACAATGACTTCATCATGGATAGACTTCAAATCGAAGAGATCGTCTTGACTGGTAAGATGATGACAGAAAATGCTGTCAAGAACTATCTGCCAACTGTTGCCATGACCAACTACACCAAAGAAAGTATGGATGCTTTGAAAGAAGCAGTCTTCAACCTCAGTCAAGCAGATGATGACATTAGTCTAGAAGAGGCAAAAGCAGAAATTGCTAAAGTTAATGCTCTTAAAGATGCTTTAGTGATGAAGAAAACCGCTCTTGTAGCAGATGACTTTGCTAGCCTTACAGCTCCTGCTCAAGCTCAAGAAGGTCTTGAAAATGCCTTTGATGGCAACTTGTCTAGCCTATGGCATACATCATGGAGCGGAGGAGATGTTGGCAAGCCAGCTACAATGGTCTTGAAAGAACCAACTGAAATTACAGGCTTCCGTTATGTTCCGCGTGGTTCAGGTTCAAATGGTAACTTGCGAGATGTGACTCTTGTAGTAACTGATGAAACAGGTAAGGAACATACCTTCAATGCAACCAATTGGGCTAACAATAATAAACCGAAAGATATTGACTTTGGTAAGACTATCAAGGCTAAAAAGATTGTTCTAACTGGAACAAGAACCTACGGTGATACTGAAAACCAATATCAATCAGCTGCAGAATTGATCTTTGCTCGTCCACAAGTTGCTGAAACTGCTCTTGATACTACAGCCTATGAAGCTGCCTTAGCTAAAGCTCAAAAATTAACTGATAAGAGCAATCAAGAGGAAGTAGCAAGTGTTGTTGCTAGCATGAAATTTGCAACAGATAATCATCTCTTGACAAATAGAATGCTTGAATTCTTTGCAGATTATCTTGATCAATTGAAAGACCAAGCCGCTAAACCTGATTCTCCAATAACAAGTAAGGGTGACGAACCAGCCCCAGTAGTAGAAGTCCCAGAATATACTGATCCAATTGGAACAGCAGGTGATGAGCCAGCCCCAGTAGTAGAAGTTCCAGAGTACACAGGAGCAATTGGCACAGCAGGTGATGAGCCAGCCCCAGTAGTAGAAATCCCAGAGTACACAGGAGCAATTGGAACAGCAGGTGATGAGCCAGCCCCAGTAGTAGAAATCCCAGAGTACACAGGAGCAATTGGAACAGCAGGCGATGAGCCAGCCCCAGTAGTAGAAGTTCCAGAGTACACAGGAACAATTGGAACAGCAGGTGATGAGCCAGCCCCAGTAGTAGAAGTTCCAGAGTACACAGGAGCAATTGGAACAGCAGGTGATGAGCCAGCACCTACTGTAGACAAGCCAACAGAAGACGTTCGTATCTTATCAGATAAGACTACAGGAGTTGTAGTTGCAGGACTAGCTAGAGATTTGACTGCAGAACTCAACCTTAAAGTTCAAAAAGTAACAGACCAAAATCTAAAAGGTGTGAAATTTGATGCCTATGCTCTTCATCTAGTTGATAAAGATAAGCATGAAGTTCAACCGAAAGGTGTAGTACTTGTTCGATTACCAGTTACTGGTGAAGTTGCAGGAGTATACTACACTGCATCAGGTGAGGCAGTAAGCTTTACAAATGGTCAAGGTACAGTTGAGTTTACAACTAGTCAGCTAGGACATTTTGCAGTAGTTTATAAACAAGTTACTAAACCACAAACGCCATCAGTAGGAGAGCCTGGTCATAAACCACAAACTCCATTAACTGATGAGCCTGGAGGTCAAGTACAGACTCCATCAACAGAGAAACTTGATCATAAACCACAGAATGCCGCTGTACAAAAACTTGATCAGAAGTCAGTTGATACTTCTAAATCAGAAATGAAGGAAAAAGTAGCTAAAGAAGAAGTGAAAGATAAACTTCCAGAAACTGGTACTAGCAAGTCAGAGCATCTCTTCTTCCTTGCCAGCCTCAGTCTAGCAATGTCTGCTCTATTTCTTGCAAAAAGAAAAGAAGATTAAAATTTAAAAAAGTTTTCATTAAAAGAGAGCTTAGACTCCACATTTATTGTAGTGGAGAAAAAGGAAACCCAGAGAGGACCCTCTAGGTCCTCTCTTTTTCTAAAGGGAAATGAGAACGCTTACTCTTGTGAGCGTGTGAAAGGAAATAGGAAAAAATGGGAAAACATTTTTTTGAGAGACGGTGTCATTACAGTATACGTAAATTTACAATCGGCGCAGCTTCTGTTATGATTGGTGCCAGTATCTTTGGAGCTGGTATGGTTCAAGCAGCTGAAACAGAAGGAACTGCAGAAACAGAAGGAACAGTAACACAGGCTCAGCCTTTGGATAAGCTGCCAGCAGATATAGCAGCAGCTATTGAAAAAGCAGAAGCAAGTGCTGGAACTGTAGATGGTCAACCTCTAGCGTCAGAAACTGAAGCAACTGCAACTGAAGGAACTACTCCAAAACCAACTGAAACTCCTGCTCCTAAGGAAGAAGCAACTCCAAAACCAGCAGAAACTCCAAAAGAAGAAGTAGCTCCAGCAGCTAAACCAGCTGAAAAGCCAGTGACCAAAGATTTGGTCGAAACTCCAGATGTCAATCATTTAGAAAAAGCTACTGCTACAGCTTCTAACCATGAAGCGAATACACCATTTACAGCAGAAAAGGCAATTGACGGAAAACCTGATACTCGTTGGGCTACTGACCAAAACGTTGATAAACCAACCATCGAATTCACACTTGAAAAGACAACGGTTATTAAGCATGTTGAGATTGATTGGGACCGCCGCGTTCGTGGTGAACAAAATGATCCAAATATCAAGTCATGGAATCTCTATTATGCTGGCCAGGATGATGTGAATGGATCAGGAGTTAAAGAATGGAAGTTGGCCTATCAAAGAACAGGGAATCCTCTTCTTGATGAAAAAATTGACTTGAAAGAAGCTATCCAAGCTAAATACCTTAAACTTGAAATTACAGATTATCAAGCAGGTACAATGAACTGGAAAAATGTTGGGATTCAAGAAATTCGAGCTTACTCAAACATTCCAGATGCAAGCAAACCAACAGATATTCGTCAAGTTACAGAATTAGCAGTTGCTGAAGACGGTAAATCTCTTATCTTGCCTGAATTACCTGGCAAAGTTAGCTTAATTGGAAGCAACAAACAGGGTGTTGTTGATCTCAATAACAAAATCTACAAACCTTTAACAGATCAAACTGTTAAGGTCATGGTCCAACAAGTCAAAGATACTCATACCTTCACAAAAGAATTTGAAGTAGTCATTAAAGGATTGCATGCTGATGAAGGTGTTGGAACTAAACCAGCGGTTGCACCAGCAGTTCAACAATGGTATGGTACTGAAGGTAAAACTTCAATTACAGCTGATACCGTCATTTCAGTCGGAGATTCTGGATTTGGCCAAGAAGCGAAATTCTATCAGACTGACCTTGAAAGTCGTGGACTAGAAATCGCTACAGGTGATCAATCAGCTCAAAAACGGATCGAATTTAAGAAGGTTGAAGATAAGGGTTATGGCAAGGAAGGCTATGGTATCACTGTTAAAGATGGAGTTATCACTGTAGAAGCTGCAACAAATGCAGGAGCATTTTATGCTACACGTACCCTTCTTCAAATGGGTGAAAAAGACCTACAGAACGAGTGAAATCCGTGACTTCCCAAGCTTCAGTCACCGTGGTTTCATGCTAGACACAGGTCGTAAGTTTATCCCTTATGATACGCTTGTAGATATCATGCTTAACATGGCTTACTACAAGATGAACGATCTTCAGTTGCACTTGAATGATAACTATATCTTCCTAGAAAAACATGTAGAGGGTAAACAACTTAGCAAGCAAGAAGAACTAGACTATGTTCTCAAAAATGCTAAGACAGGCTTCCGTGTAGAGACTGATGTTGTCGGTGAAAATGGCGAAAAATTAACATCTGACGAGCATTATACTAAGGAAGAAATGCAAGAAATCATCAAGTTGGCGAAAGCTTTGCATATCAACCTTGTTCCTGAAATTGACACACCAGGTCACGCTCTTTCATTTGTTAAGGTCCGTCCAGATTTGATGTATAAGGGACAACTGAGTGCGAGAAAACACAATGTAGAACGTGTAGCTATGTTGGACTTGGATAACAAGTACGAAGAAACGCTTGCTTTTGTTAAATCAGTCTATGATAAATTGTTGGATGGCGAAGATGCACCGCTCCATGGTGTAACTACAGTTCATATCGGTACAGATGAGTACTATGGAAGTCCAGAAAGCTATCGTCGCTATGTCAATGATATGATCCAGTACATCAAAGGCAAAGGGCTAACACCGCGTATTTGGGGTTCACTCTCTGCCAAACAAGGAACTACGCCTGTTGATTGGAAAGATGTAGAAGTTGATATCTGGAGTATTGGTTGGCAACGACCAGCAGCTGCCATTGCTCAAGGTGCTAAAATTATCAATATCACAGATATTCCAACCTATAGTGTTCCAAGTGGAAGCAATAGTCAAGGTGGCTATGGAGATTATGCCAATTATGAAACTCAATACAACCGTTGGACACCGAATGACTTCTCAACAGGTGGTGGACCACGCCTAGAAGCTTCTAATCCAAATATCCTTGGTGGTGGTCACGCTGTATGGAATGACAATATTGACCTTCACGAAACTGGACTTACTTCTTACGATATCTTTAAACGTTTCTTCAAGAGCATGCAAACAACTGCAGAACGTACTTGGGGATCAGATCGCGCAGGTAAGACTTTTGCAGAGCGTACCTTGCCAACAAGTGTTTATGCACCGCAATCTAACCCTGATAAGACAGTAGAAGAAAGTGACTTGTTCAAGATTAATCCAGGGACTGTCAAAGATTATCTTGCTAAGAAAGTACAGAAGACTGAAGCAGGTTTGAACTTCGAAAAAGATAGTAGTATCGAAGGCCTAGTTGGTGATGCTGGACCAAGTCATGTCTTGAAATTAGATGTCACTGTAACTGGTGATGGTGAACAAACCTTCTCAACTAGCGGAAACAACCAACTCTATCTTGCGGATAAGGATGGCTACTTAGCTTATACTTTTGAGCAATTCCATATTCAATTTAACAAGAAGCTTGAAAAGAATAAACGCTATCAAATTTCTGTCGTAACCAAACCACAAGTGACAGAAGTTTATGTGGACGGTGAAAAGGTTGAACGTATTGCAAATCCAGCAAATCCACGTTTGGCTCATAATAGCTTAGTCTTACCACTTGAAACAATCGGTGGCTTCAAAGGAATCTTGCATAGTGCCGAGTTGTCAAATGAAGCATTCGTTAATCCACGTTTGATTCCAAATGATCACTTTACAGTTTCTGCAACTAGTCAAGAGTTACCAGGTACCAATGCAGAAGGTCCAGTAGAAAAAGCATTTGATAATGATCCAAATACCTTCTGGCATTCAAAATGGTCTGGACATCAAGCTCCATTTACAGTTTCAATGAACTTGAAAGCAAGTGAAAAAGTCAATGGTTTGACCTATCTTCCACGTCCAGGTGGTGGTAACGGAGTCGTGACATCTTACGAAATCTATGCTCAAAAAGATGGTCAAATGGTTAAAGTTGCTTCAGGAACTTGGGAAAACAATACCAAAGAGAAAACAGTTAACTTTGATGCAGTTGAAACGGATAAGGTGGAATTTAAAGTTCTAGCAGGTGCCGCAGGATTCGGAAGTGCCGCAGAAATTCAACTTCTGAAACCAGTTTCTACTAACAAGGCCGAAGAGCCAGTTGATCCAGAGAAACCTGTAACTCCAGAAAAACTAAAGTTAAGGAAATGGGTGATGGTACAACTGAACTTGCTGATAAGTTTGTAGCTGAAAAACCTACAAGTGACGAGGCAGTTGCTGCAGCAGCCCAAAGTCAAGACTACCTTAAGAAAGAATACAAGGTATTCCCAACACCACAAAAAGTAACGTACGATGAAGGTGTTACGAAACTCCATAAACAAGTCAATCTTGTCATGGGTGATCAATTAGATATCTATACTCGCAACCGCTTGAAGAGTGTTCTACAAGATCATCAAATCTCATACACAAGCAGTCAAACAGCAGTGGCAGGTGCTACTAACATCTACCTTGGTGTTCATGGTCAAAATTCACAGGCTGAAAAAGAAGTGTCTGGAATTTCTCAAGGACTCTTTGATAAGATTGATGCTTATGCCTTGTCAATCAAGAACAATACAATCTCTATCGTCGGTAAGGATACAGATGCTGTCTTCTACGGTTTGACAACTCTCAAACACATGCTTAATGAAAGTGAAGCACCAGTCTTGCGTAACGTAACAGTTGAAGACTACGCTGAAATTAAGAACCGTGGCTTTATCGAAGGATACTATGGTAACCCTTGGAGCAATGCTGATCGTGCTGAGTTGATGCGCTATGGTGGTGACTTGAAGTTGACTCAATACTTCTTTGCACCAAAAGACGATCCATACCACAACAAGAAATGGCGTGAACTTTATCCAGAAGAAAAATTAGCTGAAATCCGTGAATTGGCGCGTGTCGGAAACCAAAACAAGACTCGTTATGTTTGGACTATCCACCCATTCATGAACAACCGTATCCGATTTGGAAATGACGCAGACTACCAAAAAGACCTTGAAACTATTAAAGCTAAATTCACTCAATTGATGGATGTCGGTGTTCGTGAGTTCGGTATTTTGGCTGATGATGCTCCAAGTCCAGTTGGTGGCTACAATAGTTACAACCGCTTGATGAAGGACATGACAGACTGGTTGACTGAAAAACAGGCAACTTATGTTGGTCTTCGTAAGGAAATGATCTTCGTTCCAGGTCAGTATTGGGGTAATGGACGTGAAGATGAGTTGAAATCACTCAACGAAAATCTTCCAAGTTCAGCATCAATGACCCTTACTGGTGGTAAGATTTGGGGTGAAGTGTCTGAAAGCTTCCTCTCTAACCTTAAGAATAACCTGACTGCAGGAGGTAAGACCTACCGTCCAGTGTCTCTATGGGTAAACTGGCCTGTTACAGATAACTCTAAGCAACACTTGATCTTGGGTGGTGGTGAGAAATTCCTTCATCCGAATGTAGACCCAAGTCTCCTTTCAGGCATCATGTTGAACCCAATGCAACAATCTGAGCCTTCTAAGATTGCCCTCTTCTCTGCAGCCCAATATGCATGGAAACAATGGAAGTCTGAAGAAGATGCCAAGAAAGTAAACGATATCGCCTTCAACTTTGTTGAAAACGGTAAGTTTACAGATAGTGAAACATCTGTCGCCTTCCGTGAACTTGGTAAACACATGATCAACCAAAATATGGATGGTCGTGTTGTGAAATTGGAAGAATCTGTTGAACTTGCACCGAAATTGGCGACCTTCATGTCTAAGTTGAAAGCTGGTCAAGATGTCAGTGCAGAACGTCAAGAATTGCGTGGAGAATTTGCTAAACTAAAAGCTGCAGCACAACTTTATAAAGCATCTGGTGATGAAAAGATGCGTTCTCAAATCCACTATTGGTTGGATAATACCATTGACCAAATGGATGCCTTGAGTGCTCTCCTTGATGGTACAGAAGCTATTGCTACGAATGACTCTGCAAAACTTTGGGATAGCTATTACAAGGGCTTGAAACTTTACGAACAATCACAAACTCATACCTTCCATTATGTAGACCATGATGAGAGAGCTGAGTTAGGTGTACAACATATTCGTCCATTCTTGCTTGGACTTCGTGAAATCCTTGCAACAGAAGTTCAAAAAGCCTTGCACCCTGACCAAGTGATCAGCACCTTTATCACTAACCGTACAGGTGTAGAAGGTGGACTTGCTGAAGTGACTGATGGAGATCTAGGAACTCATGCATTGATCAAATCGCCAAATAGTATCCAAACTGGTGACTACATTGGCTTGAAATTTAACAAAGCTGTTCCAGTTCAAAACTTGACATTTGCAATGGGAACTCAAGCAAATCCTCGTGATACCTTTAACAGTGCTAAGGTTGAGTACCTCAATGAAAATGATGAGTGGGTAACACTTTCAGAACCAAGCTATACTGGTAATGAACCACTGCTCAAATTTGAAAATCTCAATATCAATGCTAAAGCTGTTCGAATGATTGCGACTTCAGATCGTGATAATACTTGGTTTGCTGTCAGAGAAATTGCTGTTAACCGCCCTGTAGAAGTTACTCGTGCTAAACAGTCAGCTACTGTGACTATCAGTCCAAATCTTATGTACAAGTACAACACGACAGTTGCTCAGATTACAGATGGACGTGATAATACTGAAGCCATGCTTGCAAATGCTGATAGAACAGACACAACTCCAGTCAATGGTTGGGTACAACTTGACTTGGGTGAAGTCAAACCTGTGACCAAGGTTCGTCTGGTTCAAGGATCAGGAGATAAATTGGCGGAAGGTGTTCTTGAGTATTCTGCAGATGGTAGCTCATGGCAAGAGTTGGATCGCTTGACTGGTGAACAAACCAAAGAAATCGAAACTCCAATTTCAGCTCGCTACGTTCGTGTTCGCAATACTAAGAACATCAACTTATGGTGGCGTATCGCTGACTTCTCAGTTGAAACCCGTGCAGGCAATAGCGAATTGACTGATACAAATGTTGAAAGCTTGAAGTCAACTCCAGTCTATGATAGCCTAGGTCGTTATGACCTGCAAATTCCAAGCGGAACTAAGCTTCCAGCTAATAGCTACTTGGGTATGAAACTTGATCGCCTTCACCAAGCTGAAAGCATTCAAGCACTTGGTACAGAAAATCCATCCCTCAACTTGGAATTCTCTCCAAACGCCCAAGAATGGTATCCAGCTGATCAAGTGACTGATAAGTCCTTGGTACGTTATGTTCGTTTGGTTAATAAGACTGATCAAGAACAAGCAGTGACAGCAACATCACTACTCGTTCAGACAAAAGAAGTTCAACCAACAACACTTGATTCTACATCAATGGGAATTCACCCAACATACGGTAGAAATGACGTTCGTAAGATCAAGAACTTGGATCAATTATTCGACGGAGTTTACAATAACTTTGTAGAGTTTTCAGACTATGCTCGTAAAGATGGTCATATCACTCTTAAACTTGGTAGCGAACGTGACATCAAGAAGATTAGAGCTTATATCCAAGACGGCACTCAAAACTATCTTCGTGATGGTAAGATTCAAGTCAGTCAAGATGGCAAGACTTGGACCGATGTTGTGACAGTTGGTGACGGTGCTGCTAATGAAACACGTGATGATTCCTTGACAGATGGCTGGACACATGATTCTAAGATGCCAGGAAATCGCTATATCGAGGGTGAACTTTCAAGCCCAGTTAAAGCCAACTACCTCCGTGTTCTGTTTACAGCAGATTATGATGCTCGTTTTGTAGGCTTCACTGAGTTGGTGATCAATGATGGTGAATTCGTGAAACCAATCAATGACCCAACTGTAGAGGGAAATAGTGGGGAAAGCCAAGGTAACCTTTACACGAACCTCGTGGATGGAAAAGTCTTGACAAGCTACAAGGCTGAGAAAGACCAAGGTGAGCTTGTTTACCACTTGTCAGAACCAACAGATGCTAACCATATTCGCCTTGTTTCAAGTATTCCTCAAGGAGTGAAAGCTCGTGTGCTTGCTCGTACTCTGAAAGATAATAAAGCAGACGCTTGGTCAGAACTAGGTGAGATTACCTCAAGCTTCCAAACATTTGCAGTGAGAGAAAAAGCGCCATTGTTGGATGTCAAACTTGTTTGGGAAGGTGGCAAACCAGAGTTCTACGAAATGACTACATTCCACCAAGAACTTCCGGAAGAACCAGAGAAACCAGCTCCAACTACAAGTAAGGGTGACGAACCAGCACCAGTAGTAGAAGTCCCAGAATTTACTGGTGGCGTAAATGGTGTCGAAGCAGCTGTTCATGAAGTTCCAGAGTATACTGAAGCTATTGGCACAGCAGGAGATGAAGCAGCACCAGTAGTAGAAGTCCCAGAATTCACAGGTGGCGTAAATGGTGCCGAAGCGGCTATCCATGAAGTTCCAGAATATACTGAAGCTACAGCAGAAGCAGACAAGATTCCAGCACCAGTAGTAGAAGTCCCAGAATTCACAGGTGGCGTAAATGGCACTGAAGCAGCTATTCATGAAGTTCCAGAATTTACAGGTGGCGTAAATGGCACTGAAGCAGCAGTCCATGAAGTTTCAGAGTTTACTGGTCACGTAAATGGAGCCGTAGGAACTACCCATGAAGTTCCACGCTTTGAAGGTGGCGTTCCTGGTGGAGAAGGGACAACTCACCAAGTTCCAGAATTTACTGGTGGTGTGAATGGTTCAGCCCCAACTACCCGTGAAACTCCAGCATACAGAGATGAGCAGTCACAAGTAGCTCTTGCTATGTCACAAGATAAGACCTACCAAGCACCTGCAAGTTATCAATACAAACTCCCAGAGACAGGCACTAAAGAAAATGCTGGCCTTGCAGCCGTTGGTGTTGTCGGAGCACTTCTTGGTCTCTTTGCAATGGGAAAGAAAAAAGAAGACGAATAAGATGATGTAATAAGCATCCAAGTCATAGAGAGTGGGACAGAAATCGGTAATTCGTTAGAATTCGATTTCGTCGTCCCACCTCCGCACAGTTGAGTAGGGCTGTAAAAGCTGATGAAATCAGCGTAGTAGAGCTCACTCAACCACTGCGTCTTGCTCGACAATCCAAAGACAATTGAGAGGCTAGGACTTTTGTCCCAGCCTCAATCATAAAAAGCGGACAAAACTAGTTTTCTGATGAACAGCATCTGGTTTTGTTCGCTTTTTTATGGGCTCGATATTGAATCATGTAAAAAGAGAGTGGGACAGAAATCGGTAATTCGTTAGAATTCGATTTCGTCGTCCCACCTCCACACAGTTGAGTAGGGCTGTAAAAGCTGATGAAATCAGCGTAGTAAAGTCCACTCAACCACTGCGTCTTGCTCGACAATCCATAGACAATTGAGAGGCTAGGACTTTTGCCCCAGCCTCTGTTAGATAGTTCTTTTAGGAAGCTCCATTAGTAGCAGACGTTTTTGTATCTGTTGTTTGAGTGCTAGAAGAAGGAACAGTCGGTTGTTCTTGTTTACTACTAGTCTCTTCTTTCTTGCTTTCTTCACTGCTACTAGATTGACTTGTCCTTTCTTCTTGTGTGTTGTCCTTTGTAGAAGTATTATCCTTGTTGGGAGTAGTGTTCTCTTGAGGGGATTCCTTTTGAATCTCTTTTATGACAGTTGTCTGGGTTGTCGTAGTTTCTTTTTTAGAGTTATTATTCATAGCATTCATGATGGTGATGCTTGCAGTAATCAGCCCCAGTATACTACCGATAGTAGCAATCGTTTTTTGAAAAACAGTAAATCCTTTTTTGATGTGTTCTGTTTTGGATTTTGATGTTCTACGATAATTAGACATAATATCTCTCCTTTACTAAAATTCATTATACCGAAAATCTTTAAAAAAAACTTAAATGAACCTGAATTGCCTTTCTTGTCGCCTGAACTGTTTCGTGATACAATAGAAGGAGTGATTTTAGAAAGCGTGAGAAACCATGATTTACTTTGATAATTCGGCAACGACCAAGCCCTACCCTGAAGCGTTAGAGACTTATATGCAGGTTGCTTCAAAGATTATAGGAAATCCTTCAAGTCTCCATCGTTTGGGAGACCAATCGACTAGAATATTAGAAGCATCTCGTCAACAGATTGCAGATTTAATTGGTAAGGAAAGCGAAGAAATCTTCTTTACCTCTGGTGGGACCGAAGGGGATAACTGGGTTATCAAAGGGGTTGCATTTGAAAAAGCGCAATTTGGTAAACACATTATTGTGTCAGCTATTGAACATCCAGCAGTCAAGGAGTCAGCCCTCTGGCTCAAGATACAAGGATTTGAGGTAGATTTTGCGCCAGTCGATGAAAATGGATTTGTAGATGTTGATACCTTAACAAGTCTACTCCGTCCAGATACAACCTTAGTCTCTGTTATGGCTGTTAACAATGAAATCGGATCAATCCAGCCTATTGAAGCTATTTCAGAACTATTAGCTGATAAGCCAACTATTTCTTTCCACGTTGATGCGGTTCAAGCCTTGGCTAAGATTCCGACAGAAAAGTACTTGACAGACCGAGTCGATTTTTGCAACCTTCTCGAGTCACAAGTTTCACGGAGTTCGTGGTGTTGGCTTTGTCTATATCAAGTCAGGTAAGAAGATTACACCACTATTAACTGGCGGTGGCCAAGAGCGTGACTATCGTTCAACTACTGAGAATGTCGCTGGTATTGCAGCGACGGCCAAGGCCTTACGTTTGGCTATGGAAAATCTAGATTTGTTTACGAGCAAAACAAGTCAGATGAAGGAAGTCATCCGTCAAGCCCTTCTTGATTATCCAGACATTTTTGTCTTCTCAGGTGAGGAAGACTTTGTACCTCATATTTTGACCTTTGGGATTAAGGGGGTCCGTGGTGAAGTCATTGTTCACGCATTTGAAGATTATGATATTTTCATTTCCACAACCTCTGCTTGTTCGTCCAAGGCGGGAAAACCTGCTGGCACCTTGATTGCCATGGGCGTTGAAAAAGATAAGGCCCAGTCAGCAGTTCGTCTCAGTATAGACCTAGAAAATGACATGAGTCAAGTTGAGCAATTTTTGACCAAACTAAAATTAATATACAATCAAACTAGAAAAGTAAGATAGGAGTATTCATGCAGTATTCAGAAATTATGATTCGCTACGGAGAATTGTCAACTAAGGGTAAAAACCGTATGCGTTTCATCAATAAACTTCGTAATAATATCTCAGATGTTTTATCCATCTATCCTCAAGTCAAGGTAACTGCTGATCGCGACCGTGCCCATGCTTATTTGAATGGGGCAGACTACACAGCAGTTGCCGAGTCACTCAAGCAAGTTTTCGGGATTCAAAATTTTTCGCCAGTATACAAGGTTGAAAAATCTGTAGAAGTTCTGAAATCTGCTGTCCAAGAGATTATGAAGGACATCTACAAGGAAGGTATGACCTTTAAAATCTCAAGCAAGCGAAGCGACCACAACTTTGAATTAGACAGTCGTGAGTTGAACCAAACTCTAGGTGGTGCAGTATTTGAAGCTATTCCCAATGTACAAGCACAAATGAAAAATCCTGACATCAATCTTCAGGTGGAGATTCGTGAGGAAGCAGCCTATATTTCTTATGAAACTATTCGTGGAGCGGGAGGTTTACCAGTTGGAACTTCGGGCAAAGGAATGCTGATGTTATCAGGAGGGATTGACTCACCAGTAGCTGGTTATCTCGCTCTAAAACGTGGAGTGGATATCGAGGCTGTTCACTTTGCTAGTCCACCATATACTAGTCCAGGCGCCCTCAAGAAAGCTCAGGATTTGACCCGTAAATTGACTAAGTTCGGTGGTAATATCCAGTTTATCGAAGTGCCTTTTACTGAGATTCAAGAAGAAATCAAGGCTAAAGCTCCAGAAGCTTATCTCATGACACTGACCCGTCGCTTTATGATGCGCATTACAGACCGTATCCGTGAAGTGAGAAATGGTTTGGTCATTATCAATGGTGAAAGTCTTGGTCAGGTAGCTAGCCAAACCCTTGAAAGTATGCAGGCTATCAATGCCGTGACTAATACACCAATCATCCGTCCAGTTGTGACTATGGACAAGCTAGAAATTATTGACATTGCGCAAGAAATTGACACCTTTGAAATTTCTATCCAACCCTTTGAAGACTGTTGTACGATTTTTGCGCCTGATCGTCCGAAAACAAATCCTAAAATTAAGAATGCCGAACAGTATGAAACACGTATGGACGTTGAAGGATTGGTTGAGCGAGCAGTTGCAGGAATTATGATCACAGAAATCACACCACAAGCAGAAAAAGATGCGGTGGATGAGTTGATTGAAGATCTCCTCTAATTAGAAAAACCATAGGAATTGAGAAAATAAGCAGAAAAAGTTAGTTTTTTGTTCTAAATTTAGACGGAAACTGACTTTTTTTCTATTTTTGTGCTATAATAAGATAAAATTTTGAATATATAGAGTTTTCTGACAATGAATCAATCCTATTTTTACCTGAAAATGCGAGAGCATAAATTAGTGGTTCCCTACACAGGTAAGGAGCGACGGGTACGTGTTCTTCTCCCCAAAAACTATGAGAAAGACACGGATCGAACTTACCCAGTTGTCTATTTCCACGATGGACAAAATGTCTTTTATAGTAAGGAATCTTACGTTGGACATTCCTGGAAGATTATTCCTGCCATCAAGCGAAATCCTGATATCAGCCGTATGATAATCGTGGCTATTGACAATGATGGCCTAGGGCGGATGAATGAGTACGCAGCATGGAAATTCCAAGAGTCTAATATTCCTGGTCAACAATTTGGTGGTAAGGGAGTTGAGTATGCTGAGTTTGTCATGGAAGTGGTCAAACCCTTTATCGACGACAACTATCGGACAAAGTCTGACCGCAAGCACACTGCTATGGTTGGATCTTCTCTAGGTGGCAATATTACCCAGTTTATTGGCTTGGAGTATCAGGATCAGATTGGATGTTTGGGAGTTTTCTCATCAGCTAACTGGCTTCACCAAGAGGCCTTTGATCGCTATATCGAGCGAAAAAAACTATTGCCTGACCAGCGAATTTTTATCTATGTTGGTACGGAAGAAGCAGATGATACAGACAAGACCCTCATGGCTGGCAATATTAAGCAGGCCTATATCGACTCTTCTCTTCGCTATTATCATGATTTGATAGCAGGAGGAGTGCAGTTGGAAAATCTCTCTCTAAAGGTTCAAGCTGGAGCCATTCACCATGAAATTCCATGGTCAGAAAATCTTCCAGCTTGCCTACGTTTTTTTGCAGAAAATTGGTAATTAGTATAAAGGAGACAGGATATGCATATTGAACATCTTAGCCACTGGAGTGGACATCTAAATCGCGAAATGTACGTCAACCGTTATGGACATGCGGGTATCCCAGTTGTAGTCTTTGCTTCCTCAGGTGGTAGCCACAATGAATACTATGATTTTGGAATGATTGATGCTTGCGCATCCTTTATCGAGGAAGGTCGTGTTCAGTTCTTTACGCTTTCAAGTGTGGATAGTGAGAGCTGGCTGGCAACTTGGAAAAATGGTCATGATCAAGCTGAAATGCATCGTGCTTATGAACGATATGTCATTGAAGAAGCTATTCCTTTTATCAAGCACAAGACAGGATGGTTTGACGGTATGATGACGACAGGTTGCTCGATGGGAGCTTATCACGCCCTAAACTTCTTCTTGCAACATCCGGATGTCTTTACCAAGGTTATTGCCCTTAGCGGGGTCTATGATGCGCGTTTCTTTGTCGGTGATTATTACAATGATGATGCCATCTATCAGAACTCACCAGTAGACTATATCTGGAATCAAAATGATGGCTGGTTTATTGATCGTTATCGTCAAGCAGAAATTGTGGTCTGTACGGGGCTAGGTGCTTGGGAACATGATGGACTACCTTCTTATTACAAGCTCAAAGAGGCCTTTGACCAAAAACAAATCCCTGCCTGGTTTGCAGAATGGGGACACGATGTTGCCCACGATTGGGATTGGTGGCGCAAACAAATGCCTTATTTCCTCGGTCACATGAGTCTATAAAAGGAGTTGCTTATGAATTATCTTGTAATTTCACCCTATTACCCACAAAATTTTCAACAATTTAGTATTGAGTTAGCTAATAAAGGAATCACAGTTTTAGGGATTGGGCAAGAACCCTACGAACAACTAGATGAACCATTGCGCAATAGCTTGACGGAGTATTTCCGAGTTGATAATCTTGAAAATATCGATGAAGTCAAGCGTGCAGTAGCCTTTCTTTTTTATAAGCATGGCCCAATTGATCGCATCGAATCTCACAATGAATACTGGCTTGAGTTAGACGCTGCCCTTCGTGAACAGTTCAATGTTTTTGGTGCCAAGCCAGAAGACCTTAAGAAGACTAAGTTCAAGTCTGAAATGAAGAAACTCTTCAAAAAAGCTGGAGTCCCAGTGGTTCCAGGTGCTGTCATTGAAACAGAAGCAGATGTTGACAAAGCTATGAAAGAAATCGGCCTTCCAATGATTGCAAAACCTGACAATGGAGTTGGGGCAGCTGCAACCTTCAAGCTTGAAACAGAAGATGATGTAAACCACTTTAAGGCTGAATGGGACCATTCAACCGTTTATTTCTTTGAAAAATTTGTTACCTCTAGTGAAATCTGTACTTTCGACGGTTTGGTAGATAGAGATGGAAATATCGTCTTTTCAACTACCTTTGACTATGCACATACACCCCTTGATCTCATGATTTACAAGATGGACAATTCTTATTATGTTCTTAAGGAAATGGATCCAAAATTGCGTAAATATGGTGAGGCAATTGTCAAGGAATTTGGTATGAAAGAACGTTTCTTCCATATTGAGTTCTTCCGTGAGGGTGATGATTATATTGCCATTGAGTATAATAACCGTCCAGCGGGTGGCTTTACTATTGATGTCTATAACTATGCGCATTCCTTGGATTTGTACAAGGGTTATGCAGCTATCGTTGCGGGTGAACCATTCCCTGCTTCTCATTTCGAGCCGCTTTACTGTTTGGCGACATCACGCCGTGCTAATGCTAACTATGTATATTCAGAGGAAGACTTGCTCGCTAAATACAGCCAGCAGTTCAAGGTAAAGAAAATCATGCCTGCAGCCTTTGCTGAATTGCAAGGAGACTATCTCTATATGCTAACAACACCAAGTCGTGAGGAAATGGATCAGATGATTAAGGACTTTGGTCAGCGTCAATAATAGGATATGAAGACTTAACAAACTCTCTTTGTTAGGTCTTTTTGAAGAGTTGAAATAAAAGCGTTTTCCTGAGGTATTCTTTTAGAAAATCTGTTGCTAAAAGGTTTAAAAATTGATAGAATAGGGATTGTCTAAAAAATATTAAGGAGAATCTATCAATGGATTTCGCATGGGCAGTCAAATATGCCACTGAATTTTTGGGAACAGCCATCTTGATTATCTTGGGAAATGGTGCAGTTGCCAACGTTGAACTTAAAGGTACGAAAGGTCACCAAAGTGGCTGGCTCGTTATCGCTGTTGGTTACGGTATGGGGGTTATGATCCCTGCCTTGATGTTTGGTAACATTTCTGGTAATCACATCAACCCAGCCTTCACTCTTGGTCTAGCAGTTAGCGGACTCTTCCCTTGGGCTCAAGTTGCACCTTACATCATTATGCAGGTTTTGGGAGCAATCTTCGGACAAGCATTAGTTGTTGCAACACACCGCCCATACTACTTGCAAACTGAAAAAGCAAACAACATCTTGGGGTCTTTCTCAACTATTTCAAGTTTGGACCAAGGTACAAAAGAATCACGCTTTGCAGCAACTGTGAACGGATTTATCAATGAGTTTGTTGGATCATTCGTTCTTTTCTTTGCAGCTCTTGGATTGACAAAGAACTTCTTCGGAGCTGAAGTTCTTCAATACATGAAGCAAATGGCAACTCAAGCAGGTCAAACTGTTGACTTCTCTGACTTGGCCATTAAAGCTCAAACAGCACCACATACAACAGCAGGTGTTGCGGTAGGTCACATGGCACTTGGTTTCTTGGTAATGGCCTTGGTTACTTCACTTGGTGGACCTTCAGGACCAGGTTTGAACCCCGCTCGTGACTTTGGACCACGTCTTCTTCACGCAGTACTTCCTAAATCAATCCTTGGTCAACACAAGGGTGATTCAAAATGGTGGTATGCTTGGGTACCAGTAGTTGCACCGATTGCAGCGGCTATTGCAGCAGTAGCGCTCTTCAAATTCCTTTACCTATAATCGTTATAAACTGGGTTTTCCCCAGTTTTTTCTTGTCCACGCAAGTCAAGTTTTTTAGATAGAGATTCTTAAATAGTCAGACTTTTTTCATTTTAAATCAAAAGATGTAAATATGACAAAAATATGGTAAAATAGAGTATTAAGTAAACGTTAAAAAGGAATATTATGCGTAAAGAAATTGCACCTGAATTATATAATTACAATAAATTCCCTGGTCCAGAATTTCATTTGTCTGGAGATAAAGTCGAAGCGGAAGGTTTTACTTTTACCTTAGTTGAGAATAGCAAGGAAGCCTTCGATGCAACGGTATTTTCTCAACGCTTTTCAGAAGTTTTAACTAAGTATGATTATATTGTAGGAGACTGGAGTAATGAACAGTTGCGCTTACGTGGTTTCTACAAAAATGAGCGAGCTGAAGAATCTTTTGAGAAAATCAGTCGTTTACAAGATTATCTCCTCGAGTATTGTAGCTATGGATGTGCCTATTTTGTTTTAGAAAACGAGACGCCTAAACGAGCACCATTTGATCAAAAAATGCGCAAGAAAGAAGAAGAAAAAGACAACCGAAAAGGGAAGAAATCTTCTCAAAATAGGAAAAGAAATCATACCGATAAGAGAAATAGACGCCGTTCAAAAGAACAAAAATCTCAGAAAGAAGACAAGGGACAACGTCATTTCGTCATCCGTAAGAAGGACTAGAAAATAAGGAGAAAAGATGAAACCGTCGATTTATAGTTTAACACGCCAAGGTATGCAAGAATGGGTCTTAGAGCAAGGAGAAAAGAAATTCCGAGCTGATCAAATATGGGAATGGCTTTACCGTAAACGCGTTCAGACATTTGAAGAAATGACTAACCTATCAAAGGATTTAATCGCTAAGCTCAACGACCAGTTTGTAGTTAATCCCTTGAAACAACGCATTGTTCAAGAGTCAGCAGATGGGACTGTGAAGTATCTCTTTGAGTTGCCAGACGGTATGTTGATTGAGACAGTTCTGATGCGTCAACACTATGGTTTGTCAGTCTGTGTCACCACGCAGGTAGGGTGTAACATTGGTTGTACCTTCTGTGCGTCAGGCTTGATTAAGAAGCAACGTGACCTCAATAATGGGGAAATTGTGGCTCAAATTATGTTAGTTCAGAAGTATTTTGACGAGCGTGGACAGGACGAACGTGTTAGTCATATCGTAGTTATGGGTATTGGAGAACCATTTGATAACTACAATAATGTTTTGAACTTTATCCGTACCATCAATGATGACAAGGGAATGGCAATCGGAGCTCGCCATATCACTGTTTCAACTTCTGGCTTAGCCCACAAGATTCGTGAATTTGCAAATGAAGGTGTACAGGTTAACCTTGCTGTTTCTCTTCATGCACCAAACAATGAACTGCGTTCAAGCATTATGAAGATTAACCGTGCCTTTCCGATTGAAAAACTCTTTGCAGCTATCGAGTATTACATCGAAACAACCAACCGCCGTGTAACTTTGAGTATATCATGCTTAATGAAGTCAATGATGGAGTAGAACAAGCACTTGAGTTGGCAGAATTGCTTAAGAATATTAAGAAATTGTCCTATGTCAACTTGATTCCTTATAATCCAGTTAGTGAGCATGACCAGTATAGCCGAAGCCCTAAAGAGCGTGTCATGGCCTTCTATGATACACTCAAGAAAAAAGGTGTCAACTGTGTCGTTCGCCAGGAACATGGTACAGATATCGATGCGGCTTGTGGACAGTTGCGTTCAAATACCATGAAGCGTGATCGTCAAAAAGCAGTAGCAGAAGTAAATCCATAAGATGAGTCGAAAAACATTACTAAGCTTGGGAGTGCTTTTATACAGTCTTTGTATCGTCTGTTTTTGCTTTACTCCCCAACCTCAACTTCCTACAGGAGTGGAAACTCCAGGTATTCAAACTTTTGGACGCCTGGTTTTTCTTTTGACGCCTTTTAACTCCTTTTGGAAACTGGGTGAAGTAACAAGTCTTTTACAGCTATTCTGGATTTTTTTGCAGAATGCCTTAAATATCCTCTTGCTTTTCCCATTAATTTTTCAGCTTCTCTATCTTATACCTGCTCTAAGAAAAACGAAGCGTGTGATCTTGTTTAGCTTTTTATTGAGCTTGGGAATCGAGTGTACACAGCTAGCTTTAGACTTTTTCTTTGATTTTAATCGGGTCTTTGAGATTGATGATTTGTGGACCAACACTTTGGGTGGCTACCTAGCTTGGATCCTCTATAAACTACTACATAAACACAAGATAAGGAATTGAAATGAGTATCTTAGAAGTTAAAAATTTGAGTCACGGTTTTGGTGACCGTGCGATTTTTGAAGACGTGTCCTTCCGTCTCCTTAAAGGTGAACACATCGGATTAGTTGGTGCCAACGGTGAAGGAAAATCAACCTTCATGAGCATCGTAACTGGTAAAATGTTACCTGATGAAGGTAAGGTGGAATGGTCTAAATATGTGACTGCAGGCTACCTTGACCAGCACGCTGTGCTCAAAGAAGGTCAAACTGTGCGTGATGTTTTGCGAACAGCCTTTGATGAACTCTTTAAGGCAGAAGCTCGCATTAATGACCTATACATGGAAATGGCAGAAGAAGGAGCTGATATCGAAGCTCTTATGGAAGAAGTTGGAGAACTCCAAGATCGTTTAGAGAGCCGTGACTTTTACACTCTAGATGCCAAGATTGATGAAGTGGCGCGTGCCCTCGGTGTTATGGACTATGGTATGGATGCAGACGTAACAGCCTTGTCTGGTGGACAAAGAACCAAGGTACTTTTGGCCAAACTTCTTCTTGAAAAACCAGATATCTTGCTTTTGGATGAGCCTACCAACTATTTGGATGCAGAGCATATTGACTGGCTCAAGCGCTATCTGCAGAACTATGAAAATGCATTTGTTCTTATCTCTCACGATATTCCTTTCCTCAATGACGTTATCAATATCGTCTATCATGTGGAAAATCAACAGTTGACACGCTACTCTGGTGACTACTACCAGTTCCAAGAAGTCTATGCCATGAAGAAATCTCAGCTGGAGGCAGCCTACGAACGCCAACAGAAAGAAATTGCGGACCTTAAGGATTTCGTAGCCCGCAACAAAGCGCGTGTTGCTACTCGTAACATGGCCATGTCTCGTCAAAAGAAATTGGATAAGATGGACATTATCGAGCTTCAAAGTGAAAAACCAAAGCCTTCCTTTGATTTTAAACCAGCTCGTACACCAGGCCGCTTTATCTTCCAAGCCAAAGATTTGCAGATTGGTTATGACCGCCCACTTACCAAGCCATTAAATCTTACCTTCGAGCGCAATCAGAAGGTTGCCATCATCGGTGCCAATGGTATCGGGAAAACAACTCTCTTGAAGAGTCTTTTGGGAATCATTCCACCTATTGCTGGGGAAGTTGAGCGTGGTGACTACCTAGAACTCGGCTACTTTGAGCAGGAAGTGGAAGGCGGCAATCGCCAAACACCACTAGAAGCGGTATGGAATGCCTTTCCAGCGCTCAATCAAGCAGAAGTTCGTGCAGCTCTTGCCCGCTGTGGGCTTACGACTAAACACATTGAAAGTCAGATTCAAGTTCTCTCAGGTGGAGAACAAGCTAAGGTTCGTTTCTGTCTCTTGATGAATCGTGAGAACAATGTCCTTGTTCTAGACGAGCCTACCAACCACTTGGATGTTGATGCCAAGGACGAACTCAAACGTGCTTTGAAAGAATATAAAGGCTCAATCCTTATGGTCTGCCACGAACCAGACTTTTATGAAGGCTGGATGGACCAAATCTGGGACTTTAATGAACTAACATAATAGTCAAAAAAAATCCAAGTCGACGAGACTTGGATTTTTGGCTAGTAATTCAAATAGGTTTCAATTTCAGATTTTTGAATTTCTTTTCCGTAGTGACAAATCGGGCAAGAAACGAAATAAGTTTTACCGTAAGGAAAGAGGGGAATCCAGTAAAGAGTAAACTTGCGTCCGGTTTCTGTGATTTCCCAAGTCCCAACATTGTTACAATGGCCACATTCGATAGCAGTTTGTGTATGTCCCAACACTTTTTGGTAACCTTTTGACCCCCAAAATAGAATCATTTTATAATCTCCTTAAAATAAATGATGTTATTGTTTGCTAAAATCGTAGTCTTTCACAATTTCAATACTATCGATAGTGATAGCAGTAGTTGGTTTGTCTTTTTCATCTTTTTCAGCCTTGGCAATCTTGTCAACAACATCCATACCGTCGATGACTTGACCAAAGACAGGGTGTTTTCCGTCTAGACTAGGGTTGCCCCCTTCTTTGTAGGCTTCGATAATTTTCTTTGGATAGCTACTTGTAGGAAGTTTGGCAGAAATGTCTGTTGTATTTTGGTTGATGAAGAACTGGCTACCATTGGAATTTGGTTGGCCAGTATTAGCCATGGAGAGAGAACCACGGATGTTATAGAGATATGGAGAGATCTCGCTCTTGAAACCAGTTCCATGGTCTTTAGTCTTGTCCTTATCGTGCCAGATGGATTCGCCACCTGTACCATCTCCTTTTGGATCACCAGTCTGAACCATAAAGCCATCAATCACTCGGTGGAAGGTAACGCCATTGTAGTAGCCTTCCTTAGCGTGAGTTAGGAAATTTCAACCGCAAGAGGGGCTAACTTTGGAAAGAGTTTGATGCGGATATCTCCTTGACTGGTGTGGAGAATGACTTCAGCCTCGTCTTCAGCAACTTCTTTAGATAGTTGTGGGAATTTGGCATTTTCATTTGTCAAGGCGTCTTTAAGATCCTTGGCAGATTGAGCAGCTGCTTTGGAACTTTCTTCAGCAGCCAAGCTAGAATCTACATAGTCATCCCCTCGCAGACTACGTTGGATACTGCTACATCCAGCAAGGGCAAAAGTTGAGATTAATAGAAGTGTTGCTATTTTTTTCATGGTAATCCTTTCAAAAATCATTTCTACCATTGTACCCTAATTGAAAGTGGATTTCAAATGTTAGTAGTTTACAGAACTGGCTTAGATAATAGTTGGGATTTCATCATCATCTTGAAAATCTTCAACTTCTTCTTCCCCAGCAAATGGTTTATGAAAAGAACTTAGTATAAAACGAGCAATTGGTCCAACAATTAGGAAATTTAGAGGAAGAGCTGCAATAAAGTTTACGATCCAGGCACTTAGGTAGGTCTTGGGTGTGATAGCAATGCCATTGTAGAAAAGTTCATAGAAGGACATGAAAGTGACCATGAGAACTGCCATTCCTCCAGAAATTGTAATGATTTTCTGCCAGCGTTTATGATGATCCTTGAGGATACGAAAGGCAATTGACTTAACGATTGGTCCAACAAGGATGACATCCAATAAAAAGGCTGTGACAAAACCAGGAATGTAACCAAGGGCTAAATGATGTAGTGAAAGTTGACCAACAATAAAAAGATTCCAAATAGACATACCGAGTACCATCATGGAACACATTAGTGTTGTAAATAAAAGAGCTTCTTTAAAATTTCTAGGCATTATAATCTCCATTTCTTTTTGATTAGACATCAGTTTACCATAAAAAATTTTTTCTCGTAAGTGGATTGATTGGATTTTTTTAAGAAACTGTTTTCAAAAAAATCAACCTGACTTGGTTGATTAGAGATTCTTTTTAGGATGGCGGTCAATGATTGCTTGATGGTCTTTGAGTGCCTGTTCTCCTTTTGGAGTTAGTCTATAACCGCGAATCGAGAAGTAATCAGCTAATTCTTCTGAAAAATAGTCATGAAGGGCTTGATTCAGGTCGGCGGCCTTCATCTTGGAGAGACCAGTAATACCCTTCTTTTAAGGCTACCTTTTTCATTGTAGCATTTAGATGGTCAAGCGAGTCAAAGGCGGTTTCGATGGTAGCATATCCTTTTTCAACAAGCATTTCTAAATGTTTTGGGGCATCAATGCCATAAGAATTACTATGTTTTAAAAGAGTACATTTTCATAGGATTTTTTTTGGCTTCAATTCCTAATGAATCAATGAACTTAATACTAGGTCTCGAAAAGAATTATGCTTCCTCTTTCTGTCTGAGTTCAAAGAGGTCTTCTACTTTCAAATTAAAAACTTGAGCAATTTTAAGAGCCATTTCCAGCGAAGGATTGTAACGATTATTTTCCAAGTGCAGAATTGTCTCGCGTCGCATGCCGATGAGGTCGGCTAACTCCTGCTGGGTCATGCCTGTGGACTCACGAACAGATTTGAGATTAGTAATAATCTTGCTTTCTTTGGCCATGCTTATCCCCTACGTTCCAAGATAAAATAGACAACCGCAAAGATGCAAATCAAGGCAGCTATGCTAATAAATATCTGTCCCATGTAAAGAGTGAGAGACCCCATATACCCAATGATAACTGCTAGGATCATCAGTGCGCCTAGTATAAAAACAAACATCAAGCTAGCTGCCTTGGCTAAATTAGCATAAAAGCGTTCGTCCGGAGTTTCCTTGACATTTTTTAAAGAGAAAAAAGCAAATAAAATCACTTCAATAACGAGGATAATTCCGAAACTCCATTCTTTAATACCAGAACTTACGCTAGGGGTTGCAACCCAAATCCCTACTGTATAAAAAATGCTTGCTGCAAACACAAGTATCGTGTAAATCTTAACAGACAAGTCAAAAATAGTCTTTCCCTTACCTTTCTGACTTTTATGAGGCCATGGTTTCATATGTAGCCAGACCCAAATAGCTATAATTTGACCTAACACTGAAATACCAGTAATAACTAACTTGGGTCCCCAACTAAGATTAGAACCAAATAAAACAATAAAATCAATAAAGAGAGCTACGGCAATCATTGCAATGAGGCCACGCATTTTTTGACTTTTTTTCATGATAGACTCCTTTTTTGTGTTATAAATATATAACATTTAAATTTTATGTTATAAATATATCACACTTAAATTTAGAAAGCAAGAATTTTATGTGTCAATGTGGCAATTATTTGAAAAAAATTTTTAATTAAAGACCTCGCTAGTCAAACAACTAAAGAATTCTTTGAAGCAATGCATCGTATTTGGTTTGGATAGTTTTGTTAATAATATTTGATGATAAAGAATTTTTGGAAAACCTAGATGCTGTATGAATCTCTACTTTTTTCTTAGACTGCTATAAAAGTCTGTCAGAATAAGCTTTGTAGTTGTAGAAGTTAATTTTTTCTTTCTAACTTATCCCTATTGGTCTAAAAAATTTAAAAATTTCAAAATCTGTCAAGTTTTTTTCTTGACACCTCTCAGAAATCTGCTATAATAGAACATGTGCTAAATAGCTCAGCTATTTCACCGAAATAAAAAATAAGAAAAGAGACTTTAAAAATGGCAGTTAAAATCCGTTTGACTCGTATGGGTTCTAAGAAAAAACCTTTCTACCGTATCAACGTAGCAGATTCACGTTCACCACGTGACGGACGTTTCATCGAAACAGTTGGAACTTACAACCCACTTGTTGCTGAAAACCAAGTAACTTTGAAAGAAGACCGCGTTCTTGCATGGTTGGCTGATGGAGCTCAACCTTCAGATACAGTACGCAACATCCTTTCAAAAGAAGGCGTATTGAAGAAATTCCACGATTCTAAATTCTCAAAATAAGTTTAAAGTAGGTTGACAGATGGATACGATTGAAAATCTCATTATTGCGATTGTGAAACCCTTGATTTCACAACCAGATGCCTTAACTATCAAGATTGAAGATACACCAGAATTTTTGGAATATCATTTGGATCTTGATCAAAGCGATGTGGGTCGTGTAATCGGTCGTAAGGGTCGCACTATCTCTGCGATAAGAACGATTGTCTACTCTGTCCCAACTGAAGACAAAAAAGTAAGAATCGTTATTGATGAAAAATAAAAATGCGGGACGGATGTCTCGCTTTTTTGCTAGGAGTAGGATATGAAGGATTTAACAGTTAGACAACTACAAGCCTATTTGCTAGAACATTACCAGCAATCTAGAACAGAAGAAGGGCTCTTTATAAAACTAGTTGAAGAAGTTGGTGAAGTAGCCGAGGTTTTAAATGGACGTTCTGGACGAAAAGAGGGAGTTCAGGACTCAAATGAGGAACTTGCTAAAGAACTTGCTGATATTATTCATTATACCGTCGCAATTGCAGCCATCAACGATATTGATCTAACCAAGACCATTTTTGAAAAAGACAAAAAGGCAGCTATCAAATATCAGCATGAACGAGATTTGGAAGGATATTTAGAAGCCGAAGGTCAGAACTAGCTTTTTTCTCAAACTTGTGAAAATCCCTGGAACGTGATAAAATAAAGGATAAGGGTATATAATAAATCATTGTATAGAATGAGTGGTTTCTTTATGAAGAGGTTTGAAGTATCTACAGAAATTGGCAGTCTCTTTGTTACTTATCAAAAGCAAAAGAAAGTGCTAGTTTGTTTAAGTGGCGCAGGTTTGTTACCAAGTTATGAAAATTTTTCACTTATACTTGAAAAACTTCCTCCTACAATTGGTTATTTGACAATTGATTTTCCGAACACAGGTAGGAGTCCGATTCGTGACCAAGCTGGAAAAAATCTAGATAATCTTGCAGATGCGGTTTATAAAGTACTTGAAGAATTGGCGATTTCTGAATATATACTTTGTGCACATAGTTTGAGTGGAATTTTAGCTTGCAAATTGCTCAACAAACCAATTAAGTGTCAGGCTTTAGTAGCGCTTGAACCGACCACTAAAAAAGTAATGTTTGCTGATTTTTCAGAAAATCCTTATCCAGAAATGGAAGAGCAAATGAGACTGCTTGAAGAATTTGGTCCTGAACTTTATTTTAAGAACTTAACTCAATCCACATTTAACCCTGAAACTAACAAAGAAATCTGGAAATTAATGCAAGAAAAAGGCTTAGAGTTGGAAAATCAAGATCCAGAATTTCAGATATCTGGAGAAATTACTGAGGAAGATTTTGAGAATTTGTCGATAGAATCTCATGTCCCTGTATTTATTTTTTGTCAGCCTTATAGAGAAAAAGAGTACAGAGAATCAGAATATTGGACTTCCAATACTAAACTCATTTTAGGAGGGAATCACCATTATTTACAGTGGTCCGAATCAGAGAAAATTGTAGATATTATTAAAAAAATGTAAGAAGAAAATGGAGATAAGGAAATTACAGGAGATCAAATGAACTATTTTAACGTTGGAAAAATCGTCAATACACAAGGTTTACAAGGTGAGATGAGAGTCTTATCTGTGACGGATTTTTCGGAAGAACGCTTTAAAAAAGGTGCAGAGCTGGCCTTATTTGATGAGAAGGATCAATTTGTTAAAACAGTGACTATCGCAAGTCACCGTAAGCATAAAAACTTTGATATCATCAAATTTAAGGATATGTATCACATCAATGATATCGAAAAATACAAGGGCTACAGTCTCAAGGTTGCGGAAGAAAACCTTAATGACCTGGATGAGGGTGAATTTTACTATCACGAGATTATTGGACTAGAGGTCTACGAGGGTGACAATTTGATTGGAACCATCAAGGAGATTCTTCAGCCTGGGGCCAATGATGTCTGGGTAGTCAAACGCAAAGGCAAACGAGATCTACTCTTACCTTATATCCCACCTGTAGTTCTCAATGTAGATATTCCGAATAACCGTGTGGATGTTGAACTCTTAGAAGGGTTAGACGATGAAGATTGATATTTTAACCCTCTTTCCAGAAATGTTCACACCCTTAGAACATTCCATCGTTGGAAAGGCTCGAGAAAAAGGACTCTTAGATATCCACTATCATAATTTTCGTGACTACGCTGAAAAGGCTCGTCATGTTGACGATGAACCCTACGGTGGTGGTCAAGGGATGTTGCTAAGAGCGCAACCCATCTTTGATGCCTTTGATGCCATTGAAAAAAAGAATCCGCGCGTGATTCTCTTAGACCCTGCTGGGAAAAAGTTCGATCAGGCTTACGCTGAGGATTTGGCGCAAGAAAAAGAGCTTATCTTTATTTGTGGGCACTACGAAGGTTATGATGAACGGATTAAGACCTTGGTAACAGATGAGATATCTCTTGGAGATTATGTCTTGACCGGTGGAGAACTAGCAGCAATGACCATGATTGATGCGACGGTTCGCTTGATACCAGAAGTAATTGGTAAAGAAACGAGTCACCAAGATGATAGCTTTTCATCAGGCCTTCTTGAATATCCTCAGTATACACGTCCTTATGATTATCGTGGCATGGTAGTTCCAGAAGTGCTCATGAGTGGGCATCATGAGAAGATTCGTCAATGGCGTCTCTATGAAAGTCTCAAAAAAACTTATGAGCGTAGACCAGATTTGTTGGAACATTACGAATTAACAGCAGAAGAAGCCAAAATGTTAGCAAACATTAAAGAAAATACAAACTAAAAGGAGAAATCTATGCAAATCATTAAACGTGATGGACAAGTTGCTGACTTTGATCCAGATAAAATCTATCAAGCCATTCTCAAAGCTGCTCAAACAGTTTATGTTTTAACCGATGATTTACGTCAAAATCTAGCTCAGGTCACTAAGAAAGTTGTCTTGGATCTAGAAGAGGCAAAAGTGGAGCGTGCGACCATCAGCATGATTCAATCAATGGTTGAACACCGCTTGCTTGGTGCAGGTTACATCACTATCGCAGAACACTATATCTCTTACCGTTTGCAACGCGATTTAGAGAGAAGTGGTTACGGAGAACACATTGCTGTTCACCTTCATTTTGAACAAATTCGATAATAGAAAAGAGTGAGATGAAGAAAACTCATCTCACTCTTTCTTAAATCGATTTTTTTGGGCAGTTTGTACAGTCGAGGGAACAAAACTCATTTTCTGAATATCTGGGATTCGAATAATGCGGGTCACATTTTTTGCAAAATTTTTAACGATAATTTGCTGACGATCTGTATCATACTTGATGATATCTCCTGTAAAACTTGTGTCGGCAAAAATGATGTGGACAGCAGTTTTTTTCAGGACTGCCTCTTTAATGGTAGCTGTCAGGGAGTCAGCTTTGGAGTGATCAGGTTCAGCTCGTCCATTGAGAAAATTTTGCACTTTTTGTTGAAGGTGTTTAAATAAATCTTTCATGAGAGCCTCCCTTCTTTAATATCATTATTATATACAATTTTTAAAAAATCTACAAGATTTTACGAATAATCAAGTGAAAACAATCAAAAGGAGAATGCAATGGCAGAATTTACATTTGAAATCGAAGAACACCTACTCACTCTATCAGAGAACGAAAAAGGTTGGACCAAGGAAATCAATCGTGTCAGCTTTAACGGAGCACCAGCAAAGTTTGATATTCGTGCCTGGAGTCCAGACCATACTAAGATGGGAAAAGGAATCACCCTGTCTAATGAGGAGTTTCAAGTCATGGTTGATTCATTTAAATGTAATAAGTAAAAAGAGGGATAACTTGTACGACCTTCAAGCGTTAGATTTTTCATATCTAACTTTTGATGGTGGTGCAGATTTCCTCTTTTTTAGTCGCTTGAATGATCATAATAAAATCAATACTTCATGGAGTTCATAAAAAAATTGGTAAGATGCTGATAATTTAAGGATTTTCTGGTAATCCTATGTAAATTTATCTTTGATTATGGATATAAAAAGATGGTCAGCTATTGGAGATTATCATTGATGAACAAGAGTCTAAATATCCTTGGCTTGTCGATCACTGGTTTTAAGTGAAATGATGATTTTTGAGAGGTGTAGGCCAAGATTAGTGATATACTTTTGTGCTTGTTATCAATAATGGTATCTACTTTACGTGTTTATTCAGATAAGTTAGATCAGAGGTACAGTCTTTTTTTGGTCTTGTAATCTTAATAATACTCTGCAGAAGAGTTTTATTGTTTAAAAGGAATTAATGATTTTTATAAATCAATTGTCGCCTTCGTTTCAAACTGGTTGAGATTTTTTTGGAACAGAAAATGAGATATTTTTTTGTGAGTTTGACATCGATGTTTGTTTTTTTGATCCAATTTAATTTTACAAAATTTTTGAATAAAAAAATGCACAGTAGTTCAAAAACAACAAAAAGAAGACTTATTATATTTTTTTGTATCCATAATACACAAAATCAAAAATGTAATTTATAACCTAAAACAAGAAAAGTTTAAATACTCTATAGGAAGGAGATTAAAGTATAAAATATTTACAATTTGTGGATAACTTACCCTTTTTTTATAAAAAAAACATGTGGAAAAGTCTGTGTATAAGTCAAAAAAGTTGAAAAAATAAGGTTTTTAGAGGTAAAATTGCTTGACAAATGAAATAAAAAACCTATAATACTACTTAGTGAAGTGCGTTAAATGAAAAAGAATGGCTGAAGTCTGTCACTGGGGTCTGGATTTGTCTTGTTTAGCGAACAATAAAATTTATATCTTTTTGGAGGAGTTTTATATGAGAAAACTTAAAAAATCTCTATTTTTCGGATATTCACGTTCATCAGTTCATTCTGTGATCAATGAATTTAAATCACAAGTTCGCGAATTGGAAATTCGCAATGCACAGTTGCTTCAAACAATTGAGGATCTTAAGACCAAAGAACAGTTGATTTCTGAAGCTATCGTAGAAGCAAAACGCGTATCAATTGGTATTGTTTCAGAAGCAGAAGTTCATTCTGAACAACTCGTTAATGAAGTAAACAATCGTATTGAAAAATCTGAAGAAGAGCTTGAGCAACTTGAAGCTACTAAACAAGATATTATGAACCGTACAGAGTACATTAAACATGAACTTAAGCAACTTCTTGAAAATCAAATCAATATGATTGACAATATTGACACTGGTGGTGTACACCATGTTGGGCACATTATTGATGATCTTCTAACTATGAGTCACGAACGTATTGACGGAGTGGGACGTATTCTTACTAATGAAGATCCAATACCAGTAAATACGATTCAAATGAAAAGTCTAAAGTTGCCTATTTGACTCCAGAAACTAACGTTGCAATTGACATGAAGGAACCGCCTGTATTCACAATGGATTCATTCTAGAAAGGGAGGCATATGGCTAACATCAATACTGCTTTTCAAGACTTACTTAGAAAACGGAGAATACAGCTCCAAAAGGTTGAACGAGAAGACGGTACAATCTATAAGGGGCGTTTATCTGTTTCAGAGGACCAGATGGTTGACTTTGCATTTTGGTTAGAAAATGCTACCGAATCTGGTGCGGCTCAAATTATTTTTAATAACATAGCTGTGGTAGAGAATCAAAGTAGCCGCGCTGAGCTACTTGAAAAAATTAATGAACTCAATCGTACTCACGGTCTATATTACTATCTTGTTCTTGATGTTGATAACCGTATCTTTGCACGTTATGTAACTCAAGTAACTCCGTATGATTTTGAAGTACTATTGGATGTCTTTAAAAGAGGAACGCGCGTAATCAGAGAGATTATGAAGGAATTAAATTAAAAGGAGTCTATAATGGCAAATAATGAGAGAAAAGATCATTTCTCTATTCGTAAATTTTCAGTTGGAGCCGCTTCCGTATTAGTAGGAGCTTCTATTTTTGGTTTGTCAGCTCAAACAGTTCAAGCTGAAGAACCTACTGTTATGGGAGAGGAAGTTCTCGGTAACGAAACTAACGTCAAAGTAATGTTGGATTTCTTTGACAACCCTACTCCAGCAATCAATCAAGTAAATGAACAAATTGCTGAAATTAAATCAGAAAAAGAAGTTGTTCGTAATCCTAACGACTACTCTCAAGATAGTTTCCAAAAATATACAGAAACTGTAAAAATTGCAGAAGCTTCTATTCCAGCTGCAGAAAAAGCAGTTGAAAAGGCTGAAGAAATTCAAGGGAAAGCTGAAGGCCTTCGAAAAGAAATGGCAGAACTCCTCCCTCCTGAAATTCGTAAGGATATTAACTATAACGTTGTAACGCAAGAACAAAAACGTGCAATAAATAACCGTTTTAAAGAAATGTATACAGAAGTTAATTACCGAACTACTTATACTGATGCAACAGCTGCACTCAGCAAATCACATAAAAGCCTTAAAGATGCAGTTAAAGGTTTGGTCGAATCACAAGCTAAGGAACTAGCTGGAGATGGAACTTTTGATGATAAAGTTCCAGAAGCTTCAAAAATTAAAGTGAAGAGTTTTGCAAGCTTGACTTCTGATGACCAAGCTAAGATTTCTGCACTGATTGAAGATCATTTCAATCTTGCTCCATTTTCACCATCAATTTCGTATGATCAAACAAATGCAATCATTACATATGATGATAAATCAATCACACGCCTGCCATTGACTGAGGTAGCAATTGCTGAGTCAAACGACACACCAGCTCCAACTCCAAAACCTGAAGTTAAAAAAGCCCTCCTTGAAGCAGCAATTACTAAAGCTTTAGAAACTCTTAAACCAGCTGATACAAGCAATAAAACAGAAGATAGTGTTGCAGCTTATCAAAAAGCTTTGACAGCCCTAACTACTGAAACAGCTAAAGCTGAAGCAGTTAAAGTAGATACAAGTGTAGATCAGCCTAAAGTTGACCAGACAGTGACAGACTTAACTGCAGCCATTAAAACCGTAGAAACTGCCAAAGCAGCGTTGGTAGATAAACCAGCTCCGACTCCAAGTGTTGATAAAGCCAAACTTGAAGAAGCCCTTACAAAGGCTGTAGAAGCTCTTAAACCGGTTGATACAAGCAATAAAACAGAAGATAGTGTTTCTGCATATCAAAAAGCGTTAGCAAATCTAACGAGTGAGAAAGCTAAAGCTGAAACAGTTAAAAACGATGCTAAAGCAGATCAACCAAAAGTTAATCAAGCAGAGAAAGATTTAACAGCAGCTATTAAAACGGTAGAAGCTGCCAAAACAGCATTGGTAGATAAACCAGCTCCGACTCCAAGTGTTGATAAAGCCAAACTTGAAGAAGCTCTTACAAAAGCTGTAGAAGCTCTTAAACCAGCAGATACAACCAATAAAACAGAAGATAGTGTTTCTGCATATCAAAAAGCGTTAGCAAACCTAACGAGTGAGAAAGCTAAAGCTGAAACAGTTAAAAACGATGCTAAAGCAGATCAACCAAAAGTTAATCAAGCAGAGAAAGATTTAACTGCTGCAATTACTGTGGTTGAGGCAGCAAAATCTGCACTTGTAGAAAAACAAGCAGAGAAGCCAAAACCTAAAGTAGTTGAAAAAGACGAAACAAAAGTAGAAGTCCTTGCATACAAGACAGTCCGTCGTGACAACGCAGACCTTGAAAAAGGTAAAGAAAACGTTGTTCAAAAAGGTAAAGATGGTAGCGTCACAACAGTAGAACACGTAGTTATTGTTGATGGTGTCGAAAAAGAACGTAAGGTTGTTTCAACTAATAAAGTTGATGCAGTAGATGAAATTATTGAAGTTGGAACAAAAGTACCAGCTGCACCAGTAGAACCATCTAAACCAGAACCTAAGGTTGTCGAAAAAGAAGAAACAAAAGTAGAAGTTGTTCCTTATAAGACAGTCCGTCGTGACAACGCTGACCTTGAAAAAGGTAAAGAAAACGTTGTTCAAGAAGGAAAAGCTGGAAGCATCACAACAGTCGTAAAAATTGTGATTGTTGACGGAGTTGAAAAAGAACGTAAAGTCGTTTCTACAGACAAAGTTGATGCAGTTGATAAGATCATTGAAGTAGGAACAAAAGAACCAGCTGCACCAGTAGAACCATCTAAACCAGAACCTAAGGTTGTCGAAAAAGAAGAAACAAAAGTAGAAGTTGTTCCTTATAAGACAGTCCGTCGTGACAACGCTGACCTTGAAAAAGGTAAAGAAAACGTTGTTCAAGAAGGAAAAGCTGGCCGTATCACAACAGTCGTAAAAATCGTGATTGTTGATGGAGTTGAAAAAGAACGTAAAGTAGTTTCTACAGACAAGGTTGATGCGGTTGATAAGATCATTGAAGTGGGAACGAAAGAACCAGCTGCACCAGTAGAACCATCTAAACCAGAAGCTAAGGTTGTCGAAAAAGAAGAAACAAAAGTAGAAGTTGTTCCTTATAAGACAATCCGCCGTGACAATGCAGACCTTGAAAAAGGAACAGAAAAAGTTGTCCAAGAAGGAAAAGCTGGAAGCATCACAACAGTCGTAAAAATCGTGACTGTTGACGGAGTTGAAAAAGAACGTAAAGTCGTTTCTACAGACAAAGTTGATGCGGTTGATAAGATCATTGAAGTTGGAACAAAAGTACCAGCTGCACCAGTAGAACCATCTAAACCAGAAGCTAAGGTTGTCGAGAAAGATGAAACGAAAGTAGAAATTCTACCATACAAGACCATCCGTCGCGACAACGCTAACCTTGCAAAAGGAACAGAAAAAGTTGTCCAAGAAGGAAAAGAAGGTATCATCACAACAATTGAACATGTTGTTCTAGTTGATGGTGTCGAAAAAGAACGTAAAGTTATCGTATCTAATAAAGTTGATGCAGTAGATAAGATTATCGAAGTTGGAACACAAGAATCAAGCAAACCAGGCGAAACTCCAGTAGAGCCGTCTAAACCTGAAACTAAGATTGTTGAGAAAAATGAAACTAAAGTTGAGATTGTTTCATACAAGACAATCCGCCGCGACAATGCTAACCTTGCCAAAGGTGTAGAGAAAGTTATCCAAGAAGGAAAAGATGGTATTGTCACAACAGTAGAACATGTCGTTCTAGTTGATGGTAAGGAAGTAGAGCGCAAAGTAGTTTCAACCAACAAAGTCGATGCAGTAGATAAGATTATTGAAGTTGGAACACAAGAATCAAGCAAACCAGGTGAAACTCCAGTAGAACCATCTAAACCTGAAGTTAAAATTGTTGAAAAAGATGAGACGAAAGTAGAAGTTCTCTCATACAAGACAATCCGTCGCGATAATGCTAACCTTGCCAAAGGTGTAGAGAAAGTTATCCAAGAAGGAAAAGACGGAAGCATCACAACAGTAGAACATGTCGTTTTAGCTGATGGTAAAGAAGTTGAGCGTAAACTTGTTTCAATGACTAAGGTTGATGCAATTGATAAGATCATCGAAGTTGGCACAAAAGTGACTTCAACACCAGGTGATACACCAGTAGAACCATCTAAACCAGAAGCTAAGATTGTCGAAAAAGAAGAAACAAAAGTAGAAGTTCTCTCATACAAGACAATCCGTCAAGACAATGCTAACCTTGCCAAAGGTGTAGAGAAAGTTGTCCAAGAAGGAAAAGACGGTAGCATCACAACAGTAGAACATGTCGTTCTAGTTGATGGTAAAGAAACAGAGCGTAAAGTGGTTTCAACGAGCAAAGTAGATGCTGTAGATAAGATCATCGAAGTTGGTACAAAAGTGACTTCAACACCAGGTGATACACCAGTAGAACCAGCTAAACCAGAAGCTAAAGTAATCGAGAAGTTTGAAACTAAGAAAGACACCTTAGCCTTTAAGACAATCCGTCGCAACAATGCTAAACTTGCCAAAGGTGTAGAGAAAGTTGTCCAAGAAGGAAAAGACGGTAGCGTTACTACAGTGGAACGTGTTGTCTATGTTGATGGCAAAGAAACAGATCGTAAAGTGGTTTCAACTACAAAAGTCGATGCAGTAGATAAGATTATCGAAGTTGGAACAAAAGAAGTAACTAATCCAGTTAAACCAGTTGATCCAGCTAATCCAGTTAAACCAGTTGATCCAACTAAACCAGCTGATTCAACTAAACCAGCTGTTAAACCAGTACAGCCAGTAAACACACCAGTGAAACCAAGTCAAAGCACAGCAAGACCATCTGCAGTGGCTGAGAAGCCAGCAGAACCAGCTAAGAAACCTGTAGCTACTAAGGATTCATCTGGAAAAGAACAATTACCAAACACTGGTACAGAAGCTAGTGGATTATCAGCTCTTGGAATTTCTCTAATGGCAGCAGCAAGTGCTCTGTTTGTTGGTAAAAGAAAAAAGAATGATAAGGAATAAAAAGGAGACAAATAATGAAATTTGAAAAACGTCAACGCTTTGCCATACGTAAGTTTAGCGTGGGTGTGGCATCCGTTCTTGTAGGACAGTTCTTCGTCGGGTCGATGGTTAATGCCCCGCAAGTAAGTGCTAGTGAATTTAAAGGTTCAGAAGGATTAGAGGCAACTAAGGCAGTCGAAGAGGAGCCTGCCAAGGAAGCAATTTCTGAAGAAATCACTGTTCCAGAACCATACCGTGCACCTGCAACACTTGCAGCTCCATCTTCAGAAAAAGAGCCAGTTGCGGAAACAACTACAGAATCAACTGTAGAAAAATCTGATGAAGCTCATGTAGCAACAGCTCCATCAACTGCACCAGTAGCAGAAGAAAAGCCAGAACTTAAACTTGATGCAAAAGAAGTTCCAGCAGCTGAAGCTAAAGAAACTGAAGCTAAAGAAACTGAAGCAAAACCAGAGGTAGACGAAGTTCTTCAACCGCTTAAAGAGCGATTGAACAACAGCATTCTTGAAGCAAAAGCTGTTAATGAAGAAGCTGAAAAACAAGAAGCTAAACTAGATGATAGTGAAGCTAAAAAAGTTCTTGCGGATGCTCTTCAAGCTTCAAAAGCTGAGTTGGCAGCAGCTCAACAGCTTTCTGAAAAAGCTCAATTAACGAAAGCTGATCTTGAACGTAGCATCGGACGTCTCCAATCTGCAATCGATTCTGTTTATACAGAAATGAAACGCTCAGGTCACTCAGGTTACGTAACTTACATGCTTGCAGGAGCTACTGGAGATGAAAATACGAGACCATATATGACCATTGAAAACTACGGAGGTCAAACTGACATTCGTAATAACGGGGCTACTACAAAACTAGTCTATAAGATGGGACTTACCCGTATTACTCCAGACGAAGTTGACTTAACTCCAGATGCAAAAGCACTTGGCCTTACCTATGATAAAGTTGGTGAGTATGTTACAGGTGATTTAATTCTTGATGGTCGCCATGCTGGTCGTACTTATGAGATTGGGCTTGTTTCAAAGACTGATCCAAGTGTGAAAGCGACAAGGATGTTGAAAATTAGAAATCCGAATTCATTCGGTCTTTCAACTGTTGGTGATGCTTATACCAAATACGGTATTTATCCAAATGCGAAACATGCTTCTGCCGGAAAAGGTTATGATCTGGATAGTCTGACTAGAACTCTGAATACTAATTCAACCGGAGACCTAGGTGAAAACTATTCTGAAGAACTCCCTTATACTATTCCAACGACTCCATTTGGATACTATATTCCAGAAATTCAAGGTAGAACCAAGCCGACAACTGTAGCTGACGCGACACCAGGAACCATACAATATTTCACAGAACTTGGTCTTTATCTTGCTGACTCAGATAAAATGACAGATTTTCCAGATTCTCCAGTAACTGTCTCAAAATTCGAACGATTAGACTCAACTCCAGATGTAGAATATGAATTAGTCACTATTAATGATGTAAAAGGTACAAACGGTGATGCCTGGAATGTTCACGATTCTCGCAGAACTCCGTACCGTGTACGTTTCACAAAACTTCCAGCTCAACAAGGTACATTTAATGTTAAGTTCAGAGTGACGGATAGTATTGGACAAGTTCGTACATTTAATCTAAAACTAACTACTGAAGAACGCTCTCAATCTAAGTTAGAAGAAGACAGACTGGATGGTTTCGCTCTAACTAATGCTGATGTTATGTTTAAGCCAGACGCTAAAACTGCAGTCTTAAATAAAGAGGGTATTGTCTCTGTACCACGTTCTGATGCTGCACAGACAATTGGTAAGATTGAGCTAAACAAGGTTAATGCTAAGATTAAACCAGTTCGATTCCCTGATGGTACAGAGTATGATGAAGCAACTCAAACAATCAGAAAGAAAGCTGGAGTCAAACTGTTACCTGGTAAGTATAACTTTGAAGTCCGCGCTATCGATGGACACTTTGGTGACAATGCGCCAAACCGTATCTTCCAATTTGAAGTAACTGACTTTATCAATCCTATCGACCACCAAGTATGGAAAGAAGGCGAACGCTTCCCAGGTGTACCTGTAACACTTGATGGTGGATCAAGAATTGCTGCTATCCGTGTCATTACGGAAAGTGGAGATAAGTATGCTTCAGTCTCAGGAGACACCATCACTAATACTCTTGAAGGATATGGTGTACTGAAAACAACTGAAAACCAAAGGCACGTGTGGAAGTTGACTACTACAATGCGGATGGTGGTGTTTCTACAACATTCACAGACTTTACCTTTGAAGTAAGACCACGTGACGGTGTTGGACTTGATCTTGATGTAACCAACCATGAACAAACCATCAAAGAAGGTGAAAACTTCAAGGATATGGTGATCACTCATACTGACGGTGCTACACTGACAGTTGATACAAAAGCTCTTCCTAAAGGAACTCGCTTTACTAAGTCTACTAAGACAATCGCAGGTAAAGGTCTAATCGAAGGTGTTTACAAGATTAAAGTTACCGCTGAAAAAGATGGACAAGTAGTTCAAAAATACGTAACTCTTACTGTCCTTCCTGGTGAACTTGTAGCAGAGAACTTTGAACGCGAAGTAACTGTTGGTGATACGATTGATCCTATCGAAATCGATCCACATCCTAAGGCTACATTCTCTGGGGACACATGGCAGTGGAGTGATCTTGGTCTTACCTATGATGCTGCTACGAAGACTATTTCAGGTACAACCAATGAAGTTGGTGAAAGAACTTATACTTATAAACTAACTCGTGGTGACCAAGAAGCTACTGGTACTATCAAGATTAAGGTTAAGGAAAAACCAATCTCAGTTAAGGGTGGAGAAACTGAAGTTCAAGTACTTTCTCCTATGAACCCTATTAAAGTTGAGGCTTCTGAAGGTGCTACAATTAGTGTTGAGACTACTAACTACAACGCGGCTCCAGATCCTGCTACTGGTCAGTATCCAAGCTATCTCCCAGATGGAGTTACTTATGATGAGTCAACTCATACCTTCTCAGGAACTCCTACCAAAGTTGGTGTTTACCGTATCCCAGTTAAAGCTCAATATGATAACTACCGTAACAATCCAGTTGCAAATGCTGAAGTCGTAATCACAGTTACTGGTTCTCCAGTTTCTATCGACATCTCTAATAAAGAGCAAACTGTAACAGTTGGTGATGCTATCACTCCTGCAGTAGTAACACACAATAATCTTTCTAAAGTTACTATGAAGACACCATATGGTTTGGTAGAAGAAGCAGATATCAATGAAGTTATCTCTGAATATGGATTAACATATGATGCTGCTACTAAGACATTTACTGGTACTCCAACTAAAGCCGGTAGCTTCACAATCCGTATGCAAGCTACAAACCCAACAGAAATTGGTGGAGCTTCAGCTGTAGATACATTTACTCTTAATGTGAATCCTAAAGCTGAGAAAGATCTTGATCTTACAGTTTCTGGTGGTCGTCAACTTGTTCAACTTGGTAAAGCGATCACTGATATCACTTTAACTCACACTCCTGGTTCTGAACTTACACTTGATGAAGCAAGTCTTCCTGCAGGTGTGACATATGACGCTGCTACTAAGACAATCTCTGGTACTCCAACGGCAGTAGGTAGCTACACAGCTAAAGCTACAGCAACCCTTGATGGCAAATCTGTATCTAAAGATGTTATCATCGATGTTGTGGATATCAAAGATGGTAAAGACGGTAGAGACGGTAGAGACGGTGTTGATGGTAAGACACCAGTTGTAACTGTTAAAGATAACGAAGACGGTACCCACACAGTTAAAGTTGTGAACCCAGATGGTGAAACAACTGAGACAGTTATCAAGAATGGTAAAGATGGTAAGACACCAACTGTAACCGTTAAAGATAACGAAGACGGTACTCACACAGTTAAAGTTGTGAACCCAGATGGTGAAACAACTGAAACTATCATCAAGGACGGTAAGAACCCATCAGTCACAACAGAACGTGGTGAAGACTCTGAAGGTAACACAGGTACATGGGTAATCACACATGACCCTGCTGGTACAGTAACAGGTCGTACGTTTGTTAAAGATGGTAAAGACGGTAGAGATGGTGTTGACGGTAAAGATGGTAAATCACCAGTTGTAACCGTTAAAGATAACGAAGACGGAACCCACACAGTTAAAGTTGTGAACCCAGATGGTGAAACAACTGAGACAGTTATCAAGAATGGTAAAGATGGTAAGACACCAACTGTAACCGTTAAAGATAACGAAGACGGTACTCACACAGTTAAAGTTGTAAACCCAGATGGCGAAACAACTGAAACTATCATCAAGGACGGTAAGAACCCATCAGTCACAACAGAACGTGGTGAAGACTCAGAAGGTAACACAGGTACATGGGTAATCACACATGACCCTGCTGGTACAGTAACAGGTCGTACATTTGTTAAAGATGGTAAAGACGGTAAAGATGGTAAATCACCAGTCGTAACTGTTAAAGATAACGAAGACGGAACCCACACAGTTAAAGTTGTGAACCCAGATGGTGAAACAACTGAGACAGTTATTAAGAATGGTAAAGATGGTAAGACACCAACTGTAACCGTTAAAGATAACGAAGACGGTACTCACACAGTTAAAGTTGTAAACCCAGATGGCGAAACAACAGAAACCATCATCAAAGACGGTAAGAACCCATCAGTCACAACAGAACGTGGTGAAGATTCTGAAGGTAACACAGGTACATGGGTAATCACACATGACCCTGCTGGTACAGTAACAGGTCGTACATTCGTTAAAGATGGTAAAGATGGTAAAGATGGTAAAGACGGTAAAGATGGTAAATCACCAGTTGTAACCGTTAAAGACAACGAAGACGGTACTCACACAGTTAAAGTTGTGAACCCAGATGGTGAAACAACTGAGACAGTTATCAAGAATGGTAAAGATGGTAAGACACCAACTGTAACCGTTAAAGATAACGAAGACGGTACTCATACAGTTAAAGTTGTGAACCCAGATGGCGAAACAACAGAAACCATCATCAAAGACGGTAAGAACCCATCAGTAACAACTGAACGTGGTGAAGATTCTGAAGGTAACACAGGTACATGGGTAATCACACATGACCCTGCTGGTACAGTAACAGGTCGTACATTCGTTAAAGATGGTAAAGATGGTAAAGACGGTAAAGATGGTAAATCACCAGTTGTAACCGTTAAAGATAACGAAGACGGTACTCACACAGTTAAAGTTGTGAACCCAGATGGTGAAACAACTGAGACAGTTATCAAGAATGGTAAAGATGGTAAGACACCAACTGTAACCGTTAAAGATAACGAAGACGGTACTCATACAGTTAAAGTTGTGAACCCAGATGGCGAAACAACAGAAACCATCATCAAAGACGGTAAGAACCCATCAGTAACAACTGAGCGTGGTGAAGACTCAGAAGGCAACACAGGTACATGGGTAATCACACATGATCCTGCTGGAACTGAAACAGGTCGTACATTCGTTAAAGATGGTAAAGATGGTAAGTCACCTGAAGCATCAGTTAAAGATAATGGTGACGGTACACATACAATCACTATCACTGATCCAAATGGTGTAACTACTCAAACTATTGTTAAGAACGGTGAAAATGGTAAGTCACCAAGCGTTACTGTTAAAGATAACGGAGATGGTACTCACACAGTTAAAGTTGTGAACCCAGATGGTCAAACAAGTGAAACAGTCGTTAAAGATGGTAAGAACCCATCAGTCACAACAGAACGTGGCCAAGACGCTGAAGGACATACTGGTACATGGGTAATCACACATGATCCTGCAGGTACAGAAACAGGTCGTACATTCGTTAGAGATGGTATTGACGGTAAAGATGGTAAAGATGGTAAATCACCAACCGTAACTATCAAAGATAACGAAGATGGTACACATACTATCACTGTTGAAGATCCAGACGGAACTAAGACTGAAACTATCATCAAAGATGGTAAAGATGGTAAGTCACCAAGCGTTACTGTGAAAGATAACGAAGATGGCACTCACACAGTTAAAGTTGTCAATGTTGATGGTCAAACAACAGAAACAATTATCAGAGATGGTAAATCACCACGAGTTTCTACTGAACGTGGTAAAGACACTGATGGTAACGATGGCACATGGGTAATTACTCGTGATCCAGAAGGAAATGAAACAGGCCGTACATTCGTTAAGGATGGTAAAGACGGAGTCGACGGTAAAGATGGTAAAGACGGAGTAGATGGTAAATCTGCGAAAGTCACTGTCACTGAAAATGGCGATGGTACACATACAATCACTGTTGAAAATCCAGACGGAACTAAGACTGAAACTATCATCAAAGATGGTAAAGATGGTAAGTCACCAAGCGTTACTGTAACTGATAATGAAGATGGAACTCATACTGTAACTGTTATTAATGTTGACGGTCAAAAGGTTCAAACTATTATCAAGGATGGTAAGACTCCACGTGTAACGACTGAGACAGGCCAAGATAAAGATGGTAATACTGGTACTTGGGTAATTACACATGATGGTGATGGCAAAGAAACTGGTCGTACATTTGTTAAAGATGGTAAAGACGGTAAGGACGGTAAAGATGGTAAGGACGGTAAGTCACCAACTATTACTACCGAACCTGGTAAAGACGAAGAAGGTCGTTCAGGTGTTTGGGTAATCGTACGTGATTCTGAAGGAAATATCACTAGCCGTAACTTTATCCGTGATGGTATTGATGGTAAGACACCAAAAGTTCGTACTGAACCTGGTAAAGATAAAGAAGGAAATACTGGTGTTTGGGTAATCACTGAAGATGGTGATGGTAAGGAAACTAGCCGTACCTTTGTTCGTGATGGTAAAGATGGTAAGACACCAAGTATTACTACTGAGCCTGGTAAGAACAAGGAAGGTCAATCAGGATACTGGATCATTATCAAGGATGGTGATGGTAAAGAAACAAACCGTATCTTTATCCGTGATTGTGGATGTCCTAAGAAAGAGGATCCAAAACCACAACCACAACCAGATCCAAAACCACAACCACAACCAGATCCAAAACCACAACCACAACCAGATCCGAAACCACAACCACAACCGGATCCAAAACCACAACCACAACCGGATCCAAAACCACAACCACAACCGGATCCAAAACCACAACCACAACCGGATCCAAAACCACAACCACAACCGGATCCAAAACCACAACCACAACCGGATCCAAAACCACAACCACAACCGGATCCAAAACCACAACCACAACCAGATCCGAAACCACAACCACAACCGGATCCAAAACCACAACCACAACCGGATCCGAAACCTCAACCAATTGAAGACAAACTTATCCCAATCAACAAGTTTAGAAATGATGAACCTCAAAAAGAATTACCAAACACTGGTACAGAGGATCTTCCATTCCTATCACTTGCAGCGATTGCTGGATTAGCAACTGCTGGATATGCTTTGTCTCGTAAGAGAAGAGAAGAATACTAATCAATTCTTACTTTACTAAGTGATTTAAAACAGAATTGGATAGCATAAAAAGAGAGAACATTTGTTCTCTCTCAGGTTGAAGACAAAGTCCTTAGAACGCAAGTTTCTAAGGGCTTTTCTTTGTGTAAAGTCGTACAATAGAGGTAAGAAGAGTTGTGAGGTGTTCCCTATGTTTCACAAAGAAAAACCTGATTATAATCGTAAGCAATATGGCTTCTATACAATAGACGAATTGGTCCCAAAAGATCACTTTCTTCGACAGGTAGATTCAAAGGTTGATTTTGATTTTATCTATGACTTAGTTGAAGATACCTATAGCCCTGATAATGGTCGTCCTAGTCTCGATCCTGTCATGTTAGTAAAAATCCCTTTGATCAAATGTTTTTATGGTATCTGTTTCATGCGCCAAACCATAAAAGAAATTGAAGTAAACGTGGCCTATCGTTGGTTACTTGGTCTGATTTTAGATGATAAGGTTCCTCATTTTACTACCTATGGGAAGAATTACAGCCGTCGTTTTCAAGATAAAGAATTCATTTCTGAGATTTTTTCCCAAGTTCTCAACCAAGCTTTGTATGCAGGTTTAATTGATCCTTCTGAAATATTTGTGGATGGTACCCATATCAAAGCGGCAGCTAATAGTCACAAGTATCGTAAGGAAATGGTAGACCAACAAGCTAAATTTATGAGTGAACACAAGGAAGTATTTGCCTATTCTGCCCAAGTTGCTTGCGATAAGCATTATTGGGCCTTAGCTTATACGGTTGAAGTAGGAAATGTTCATGATAGTTAAGCTTTCCCTGCTCTTTTTTCAAAGTTAGAACCTTTCTCCCCACGCTATATTATTGCGGATTCAGGCTACAAGACCCCAGCTATTGCCCATTATTTATTAGAACGTAACATCATCCCTGTCTTCCCTTATACTCGTTCAAAGGGAGTAAGGGGGAACTTAAAACCTAGTTATTTTGTTTATGATGCAAGTCATGATTGTTATGTCTTTCCAGAGAATCACGTATAAAACTATCGCACTACCACTCGAGAAGGCTAGCGTGAGTATAAGAGTCATCCAAAAGTATGTGTTGTCTGTCTCTTATTATCCGTTTGTACCCAAAGCCAAAATCACCAAAAAGAAATCACGAGACATGTATGGAAAGAGGACCTTGAATTTTGTGAAGAGACTCGTCACCAAAAAGAAATGAAAGAACTCTATAAGAAACGCAAAGAAACAATTGAATGACTCTTTGGGACGGCTGGGAGTACCATAATTTGAGATACACTAGAGAGAAAGGAAAGTCAAAAATGGAGGATAAGGTTGGGCTTACTTTAGCGTGTTTAAATATCAAAAAATTAGTGAAATGGATAGCGAATATCCCTTTTTATTGTTCTCAAATTCAGATTTTGGGATAGATTAGTAGGTGATGAGATAACATATTTTTGAAAAGATAAAAAGACAAACGCTAAAAATGACGTTTGTCTTCGTTCTGAGAGAGAACATTTGTTCTCTCTTTTTTTAAATGCTATAGTTACTTTCTCTACTTAAACGTTTTAGAAGTGGTTTTCCAACGAAACTAATGGCAATAATTTTCGCAAGATCTGGAATAATAAAGGGAATGACTCCAACGGCAAGTGCTTTATCAAAAGGCATACCAGCAAGGAAGTGGAGGCTAAGTATGCCACCAACAAAGACAAGAGAATCTCCTAAGAGATTGGCAATAAAAATACGAACATAGCTACTATTTTTATGAATAAGGTATGAAGTAATTCCAGCGTATAATAAGTCAAACCAAAGGTAACCAGCGCTTGGTCCTACTAAAACATGAAAACCAGCTCCTCCGCCAGCAAAGACAGGAAGACCAATAGCACCTAGTAAGAGATAAAGTCCGACAGAAAGGACAGCTTCCCTAGGTCTAAAAACAGTAGCAATGAGTCCGATTGCAAAGTTTTGCAGAGTAAATGGTACTGGACCAATTGGGACACTGATTTGAGCTAATACTGCAATAAGAGCAGCACCGATGGCAGGAATAGCATAGATATGAGCTTTTTTCATAATAGTTAACCTCTTTTATAATTTATAGTAACTATTATACTTGAAGCAACATATTTGTCAACCAGTTTTAAAAAATATGGTTACAAAAATGTAACAGCCGATTTAGAAACAGCAAATAGTTTTAAAAAAGAAACAAAGACAAACGCCAAAAAATAACATTTGTCTTTGTTTTGAGAGAACATAGTGTATTAACGCATAGTTACAAACTCTTCTGAACCGGTTGGATGGATAGCAACAGTCGCATCAAAGTCAGCTTTTGTAGCACCCATTTTGATTGCCACTGCAAAACCTTGTATCATTTCATCAACTCCGTAGCCGATTCCATGAAGGCCAACTACCTTCTCGTCTGCACCGGCAGTCACGAGCTTGAAGCGGGCTTCTTGACGGTGACTAGTAACTGCAGAATACATAGATGCGAATTTGAAGTATAGACTTTAATGTTTTCTTGTCCATATTCTTTGATAGCCTCTTCCTCAGTAAGACCGACAGTTCCGATAGCTGGGTGTGAGAAGACAACAGTTGGAATAGTAGTGTAGTCCATTTTGGCATTGGTCTTACCGTTGAAAAGTCTTTCGGAGAGTGTACGACCAGCCTTGATAGCGACAGGAGTCAACTCCTTTTCACCTGTGACGTCTCCAAGAGCATAGATACCGTCAACGACAGTGTTTTGGTATTCATCAACTTGAATAAAACCACGTTCATTGAGAGTAACACCTGCTTTTTCAAGTTGGAGTCCATCGACATTTGGACGGCGACCGGTCGCCCAGATAACTTGGCTAGCAGTGTGAGTGCTACCGTCTTCGAAATGAATGGTAATGCCTTGTTCAGTTTCTTCAAGTTTAGCTGGAACCTTATGAGTGTGGAGAGATAGTCCAGTATTTTCCATTTCTTGAACCAGACTCTCAACGATATAACTATCAAATCCACGTAGTGGACGTTCACGACGGACGAATAAATCTGTCTGTACACCAAGTGTATGGAGTACACCAGCCAATTCGACAGCAATGTAACCTGCCCCAAGAATAGCTACAGATTCAGGTAACTCTTCCCAGGCAAAGACATCATCAGAACTACCACCTAGTTCAGTACCAGGAATGGCTGGAATATGTGGATGTGCTCCAGTCGCAATCACGATGTGCTTAGCGCGGATTAGCTCTCCATTAACGCTGACTGTATGTGCATCGACGAATTCGGCACGTCCTTCAATCAAATCAACCCCGTTACGCTTAAAGCTACCATCGTAAGAGGAGCGAGCACGATCGATGTAGGCTTCACGATTTTTACGAAGCCTTGCATAATCAAATTCATTCCCAGTACTTGTAAAACCATAGTCAGGTCCATATTTGTGAATACTCTCTGCGATTTGCGCCCCATACCACATGATTTTCTTAGGCACACAGCCCAAATTTACACAAGTTCCCCCTAATTTCTTTTCCTCAATAACTGCGGCTTTGGCTCCGTGTTCACCCGCACGATTCATGGTAGCAATACCTCCGCTACCACCTCCGATGGCGATAATATCATATTCTCTCATAGAAAGCTCCTTTGCTTGTTTTCTAGTCATATTCTATCTTTTTTTGGAGTTCAATGCAAAAATCTGCTACGCTTAAAATTTGTAAGAAAATGCTTGCAAAAATAAAAAAGAAAGTGTATTATATAACTAATACAACAATAAAAGGATTTTACAAATAAATTTGGATTGTTAGAAATAAATTGTCCATTTTTAGGATGTGTGCTATAATCTTAACATATATATTTATAAAAGGGGTATTGCTATGAAAAAAAAGTCAAAAGCTAAGAAATGGCCTTTATTTACTGCTATTGGAGTTGCATCAGTACTTGTAGTGGGAGCAGCAGCTGTTCTTCTATTGAGACAGCCAAATCAAGCTGCAGCAAAAGATGAAACTGCTAAGATCGTCCTTGCCAAAGAGGGTTCAGTAGCATCTTCTGTTCTCCTATCGGGGAGTGTTACTGCCCAAAATGAACAATACATCTATTATGATGCAAGCAAGGGTGACTTAGACGAGGTCTTGGTTTCTGTTGGAGATCAGGTCAGCGAAGGACAGGCTCTCGTCAAGTACAATAGTGCAGAAGCCCAGGCTGCCTATGATGCTGCCAGTCGTGCCGTTGCTAAAGCAAACCGTCATATCAATGAACTAAATGAGTCTCGAAATACCGCCGCAGCAACACCGAGTCTTCCGCAAGCAGGTCTAGAAGGAGCAACTGGACAAGCGCCAGCTCAGTCATCCGGTTCTGTCACAGCTGCTATTGATTCTCAAATCAGCGATGCACGTGATGTGCGTGCAGATGCAGAAGCGCAACTTGAAAGCTCAAGCCCAATTGAATGCTGCTACGGTATTGAGTACGGTGGAGGGGACAGTTGTTGAAGTGAATCGCAACGTTTCAAAATCTCCAACAGGAAATAGTCAAGTATTGGTACATATCGTAAGTAACGATAACTTGCAGGTCAAGGGAGAGCTTTCTGAGTACAACCTTGCCAATCTATCTGTGGGCCAAGAAGTCACCTTTACTTCCAAGGTTTACCCAGATAAAACTTGGAATGGTAAGATAAGCTATATTTCAAATTATCCAAAAAATAACAGTGAAGCAAGTTCAAGTCTTGCTGCCTCAAATTCAGGTTCTAAATATCCCTATACCGTCGATGTAACAAGTGAAATTGGTGATTTGAAGCAGGGCTTTACAGTCAGTGTCGAAGTGAAAAGCACCAGTAAAGCATTGATTGTTCCGATTACGAGCGTAGTTATGGAAGAAGATAAAAACTATGTTTGGATTCTTGATGAAAATCAAAAGGCCAAAAAAGTTGAAGTTGGATTGGGCAATGCGGACGCAGAAAACCAAGAGATCACATCTGGTCTGAAAGATGGAGCAAAAGTCATCAGTAATCCGACAGCTTCCTTGCAAGAAGGAAAAGAGGTGAAGACTGATGAAGCAACTAATTAGCCTCAAAAATATTTGCCGTAGCTATCGCAATGGTGACCAAGAACTTCAAGTCCTTAAAAACATTAACTTAGAAGTTCAAGAGGGAGAATTTGTCGCTATCATGGGACCTTCTGGTTCTGGTAAGTCAACCCTCATGAATACCATTGGTATGTTGGATACCCCTACAAGTGGTCAGTATTTCCTAGATGGAAAAGAAGTAGCTGGTCTGGGTGAAAAACAATTAGCCAAGGTTCGAAATCAGGAAATCGGCTTTGTCTTTCAACAGTTCTTTCTCTTGTCTAAGCTTAATGCTCTACAAAACGTAGAATTACCCTTGATTTATGCTGGAGTTTCAGCTTCAAAACGTCGCAAATTAGCAGAAGAATATCTGGAAAAGGTTGAACTGACCGAGCGTAGCCATCATTTACCTTCGGAGTTGTCAGGTGGTCAGAAGCAAAGGGTTGCCATTGCGCGTGCATTGGTCAACAATCCTTCAATCATTTTGGCAGATGAGCCTACTGGAGCCTTGGATACTAAAACTGGAAATCAGATCATGCAACTCTTAGTTGAACTAAATAAAGAAGGAAAAACCATCATTATGGTTACGCATGAGCCTGAAATCGCTGCTTACGCTAAGCGTCAGATTGTCATTCGTGATGGCGTCATTTCATCTGATAGTGGTCTCGTAGAAAAGGAGGAAAACTAAGATGCAGAATCTGAAATTTGCCTTTTCATCTATCATGGCTCACAAGATGCGCTCCTTCTTGACCATGATCGGTATTATCATCGGTGTTTCCTCTGTTGTCGTCATCATGGCCTTGGGAGATTCCATGTCTCGTCAGGTCAATAAAAATATGACCAAGTCCCAGAAAGACATCCATGTCTTTTTCTCACCTACAAAGAGTAAGGACGGTTCCTTTACCCAGAAGCAATCTGCTCTAACCCTTTCTGGAGGACGAGAAGAAGATTTTGTTGAACCACCAAAACCACAAGAAGCCTGGGTTAAGGAAGCTGCTAAGCTCAAGGGAGTGGATAGTTACTATGTGACCAACTCAGCCAATGTGACCTTGACCTATAAGGATAAAAAGGTGGAACACGCTAACATGACTGGTGGGAATGTCACTTATATGGATGCGGTCGAAAATAAAGTCATTGCAGGTCGAAGTCTTAGAGCACAAGATTATAAAGATTTTGCAAACGTGATTATTTTAGATGAAGAACTTGCCAATAGCCTTTTTGGTTCAGCACAAGAAGCTCTCAATCAGATTGTTGAAGTAAATGAAATCAGTTACCGTGTTATTGGTGTTTATGCAAGTAAAGAAGCTAAGGCTGCAAAATCCTTTGGAGTCGGAGGACTACCAATTACGACCAATATTTCTCTTGCAGCTAATTTTAACACAGACGAGATTTCAAATATTGTCTTCCGTGTCAATGATACTAGCTTGACACAGACTTTAGGACCAGAGCTGGCTAGGAGAATGACGGAGATTGCAGGACTCCAACAAGGGGAGTATCAGATAGCAGATGCGTCTGCTGCCTTCCAAGAAGTTCAACAACTCTTTGGCTTCATAACAACGATTATTAGTGCTATCGCGGGGATTTCCCTCTTTGTCGGTGGTACGGGTGTTATGAACATTATGCTTGTTTCGGTGACAGAGCGTACCCGTGAGATTGGTCTACGCAAAGCGCTAGGAGCAACACGGGCTAATATCCTGGTTCAGTTCTTGATTGAATCCATGATTTTAACCTTGTTAGGAGGGTTCATCGGTCTTGTACTGGCTGCAGGGGTGACCATGCTTGCAGGAGTTCTTCTTCAAAACTTGATTGCAGGAATCGAAGTTGGAGTATCCATCCCAATCGCTCTCTTTAGTTTAGCGGTCTCAGCTGGTATCGGTATGATATTCGGTGTTCTACCGGCCAATAAAGCCTCTAAGCTCGATCCAATCGAAGCACTTCGCTATGAATAAGATAATCAACAGGAAACAAGATGGACACTTGTCTGTCTTGTTTTTGTATGGATTTTCCTATCGAAAATCACCGAAAATATGATATAATGAAGTGTTAGAAAAACAGGTTTCATTTGCCTGGAAAGGAAATATTATGTCTGAAAAGAATTTTTATATTACAACACCGATTTACTATCCATCTGGTAAGCTTCATATTGGTTCTGCCTACACAACCATCGCTTGTGATGTTTTAGCACGTTACAAACGCCTGATGGGCTACGATGTCTTTTATCTGACTGGTCTTGATGAGCATGGGCAAAAGATTCAGCAAAAAGCAGAAGAAGCTGGGATTACACCACAAGCCTATGTTGATGGCATGGTAGTTGGAGTCAAAGAACTCTGGCAATTACTGGATATCTCATACGATAAATTTATCCGTACGACGGATGACTACCATGAAAAAGTGGTGGCTCAGGTCTTTGAACGCTTGCTTGCTCAAGATGATATCTACCTAGGTGAATATTCTGGTTGGTATTCAGTCTCAGATGAGGAATTCTTTACAGAAAGTCAGCTGGCGGAAGTTTTCCGTGATGAAAATGGGAAAGTAACTGGCGGAATTGCGCCGTCTGGACATGAAGTGGAATGGGTTTCAGAAGAGTCTTATTTCCTTCGCCTCAGCAAATACCAAGACCGTTTAGTCGAATTTTTCAAAACACATCCTGACTTCATCACTCCTGATGGTCGTCTCAATGAAATGCTTCGTAACTTCATTGAGCCAGGTTTGGAAGACTTGGCGGTTTCTCGTACAACCTTTACCTGGGGTGTACCAGTCCCATCAAATCCTAAACACGTTGTCTATGTATGGATTGATGCCCTTCTCAACTATGCGACAGCTCTTGGATATGGTCAAGATGAGCATAGTAACTTTGATAAGTTCTGGAATGGAACTGTCTTCCACATGGTAGGGAAAGACATCCTTCGTTTCCACTCCATCTACTGGCCAATCCTTCTCATGATGCTCGATATCAAATTGCCAGATCGTTTGATTGCCCATGGTTGGTTTGTCATGAAAGACGGCAAGATGTCTAAGTCAAAAGGGAATGTTGTTTACCCTGAAATGTTGGTAGAGCGCTATGGTCTAGATCCACTTCGTTACTACCTCATGCGTAGTCTTCCAGTTGGTTCAGATGGAACATTCACTCCAGAGGACTATGTAGGTCGTATCAACTATGAACTAGCCAATGACCTTGGAAACCTCCTCAACCGTGCGGTTTCTATGATTAACAAGTATTTTGATGGGCAAATCCCTGCCTATGTAGAGGGTGTAACAGAGTTTGATAATGCACTTGCTGACGTTGCAGAACAATCAATCGCTGACTACCACACCTACATGGAAGCCGTTGACTATCCACGTGCCCTTGAAGCAGTTTGGACGCTCATCTCACGTACTAATAAATACATCGACGAAACAGCACCATGGGTCTTGGCAAAGGATGAAGCACTTCGTGATCAATTGGCAAGTGTTATGAGTCACTTGGCAGCTAGCCTTCGTGTCGTTGCTCACTTGATTGAGCCGTTTATGATGGAAACCAGTCGTGCAGTCTTGACACAACTTGGTCTAGCAGAAGTTTCTAGCCTTGAGAACTTGAGTTTGGCTGATTTTCCTGCAGGTGTAACGGTAGTTGCCAAAGGAACTCCAATCTTCCCACGTCTCGATATGGAAGAAGAAATCGCCTATATCAAGGAACAAATGGAAGGTAACAAGCCAGCTGTTGAAAAAGAATGGAATCCAGACGAAGTCGAACTCAAACTAAACAAGGAAGAAATCAAGTTTGAAGACTTTGACAAGGTTGAAATCCGTGTCGCAGAAGTTAAGGAAGTTTCCAAAGTAGAAGGTTCTGACAAGTTGCTTCAATTCCGCTTGGATGCTGGGGATGGAGAAGACCGTCAAATCCTCTCAGGAATTGCAAAATACTATCCAAATGAACAAGAATTGGTCGGCAAGAAAGTCCAAATCGTTGCCAACCTCAAACCACGTAAAATGATGAAAAAATATGTTAGCCAAGGGATGATCCTCTCGGCTGAACATGATGGCAAATTAACCCTTCTAACAGTTGATCCAGCTGTACCAAATGGAAGTGTGATTGGCTAAGATTTAAAAAGAACCAGTTTAAACTGGTTCTTTTATTTTGTAATGTAGTAGTTGATAAAAGTGGCATTCTGCTTTATAATGAAGAAAAACGGAGGAAATTGCCATGAAATACATTCCATTTGGTCAAGAGAAAAGAGAATTGTCAGAAATTGTCTTAGGAATGATGCGAATCAGTGACAAGTCGGTCAAAGAAGTGGAGGAGCTGGTTGAAACAGCCCTATCTGTAGGCATCAATGCCTTTGACTTGGCAGATATCTACGGTGGTGGACGTTGCGAAGAATTACTAGGTCAAGTGTTATACAATCGTCCTGACCTGCGAGAAAAGATGTGGATCCAGTCCAAATGTGGCATTCGCATCGAAGAATTTACCTATTTTGATTTTTCAAAAGAATATATTCTAGAATCAGTAGATGGAATTTTAGAAAGACTGCAGGTTGATTATCTAGATAGTTTGCTTCTCCATCGACCAGATGCTCTGATGGAAGCTGACCAAGTGGCTCAAGCCTTTGACATTCTCCACACATCAGGTAAAGTTCGGGATTTTGGTGTGTCCAACCAAAATCCTATGATGATGGAATTGCTGAAGAAAGAGGTCAAACAACCTTTAGCTATCAATCAATTACAACTAAGCGCAGCTTTCACGCCAGGATTTGAATCAGGTTTCCATGTCAATATGGAAGGTGACAAGGCAGCTTTGCGTGATGGTAGCGTCTTTGAATACTGCAAATTAAACGACATGGTTATTCAGGCCTGGTCAGTCTTGCAGTTCGGATATTTTAAAGGGAATTTTGTCGGCAATGTGAAGTTCCAACAACTAAACCAAGTCCTAAATCGATTAGCCTTAAAATACGGTGTAAGCCCATCAGCTATTGCTATCTCTTGGGTGTTACGCTATCCAGCCAAGATGCAGGCAGTAGTAGGAACAACTAACCCTAAACATTTGATAGAAGCAAGTCAATCAAGTCATGTCAATCTGACTCGAAAAGAATGGTATGAGATTTACCTAGCAGCAGGGAATGATTTGCCATAGGAAAAATGCATTTTAAGAAATCACAGTCAAAAAGCCGTTGGAAAACGGTTTTTTGTTATAATGAAATTAAGATTTATAGATAACAAAGGAGAAAAAACATGACATTTGAAGAAATTCTGCCAGGACTAAAGGCTAAGAAAAAATACGTGCGTACTGGCTGGGGGGGAGCAGAAAACTATGTCCAGCTCTTTGATACCATTGAACAAAATGGAGTCGCCCTTGAAGTGACACCCTATTTCCTCATCAACGTATCTGGTGAAGGGGGAAGGTTTTTCTATGTGGAGTCCAACTCCTTGCGATGTCTTAGCAACAGATTGGGTGGAAGTCCATGACTAAACGGGTCTTGATTACGGGGGTGAGCTCAGGGATTGGCCTGGCGCAAGCTCGTCTATTTTTAGAAAAAGGATATCAGGTTTATGGTGTAGATCAAGGAGAAAATCCAGAATTAGACGGAGATTTCCACTTTTTCCAACGTGATTTAACCCTCGACTTGGAACTAATTTTTGACTGGTGCCCTCAAGTAGATGTTCTTTGTAATACAGCTGGAGTTTTGGATGATTACAAGCCTTTACTAGAACAACCTGCCCAAGAAATCCAAGAGATTTTTGAAATCAACTATGTGACTCCTGTTGAGCTGACTCGCTATTATTTGACACAAATGCTAGTGAAAAAGAAGGGGAATCATTATCAATATGTGTTCCATTGCTTCAAATCTAGCAGGTGGAGGTGGACACGCCTATACCTCGTCTAAGCATGCCTTAGCAGGGTTTACTAAGCAATTGGCTCTAGACTATGCTGAAGCTGGGATTCAGGTCTTTGGCATCGCACCAGGTGCTGTCAAAACGGCTATGACCGCTGCTGACTTTGAACCAGGTGGTCTGGCAGACTGGGTAGCTAGTGAAACCCCCATCAAACGCTGGATTGATCCAAGTGAAATTGCAGAAGTCAGCTTATTCTTAGCTAGCGGTCACGCATCTGCCATGCAAGGACAAATCCTGACGATTGATGGTGGCTGGTCTTTGAAGTAGCATAGTTGGTATTTAGTGAATATGTGGAGGTAAGTTATGAAAAGAAATGAGTTCGGATTTGTGTTACCAAATCTCTATTATCAGTTTTTATCAGAATGGGACGAAGTGGATCCTTATGAGATTGGTGACTCAGGTATCTGTTTATATGCTAATGAGGATCTATTAGAGCGTAATGAGACCTATCAGATAGAAGTAGATGAACCAGACTTCTTTTTGATTGGTCAAGAGGGAGATTTGGCTTATTTTATCAAGAAAAATGCAGATGATTCCATTTATGAAAATGACTTAGGTGCTTTAGGTTCCTTAGAAATGCAGAAAGTAGCTGCAAACGTCTATGACTTTATTAACAAAATTTTAGAGGAAGAATTGTAAAAAAAGGAAGAAATTAATCATGTTTAGAGTGCTAGATGCAGATTCACCGATTTCAAAGAAGATTTTTTACAATTTGAGGAGATTCTTGGGAAGGAATTGCCAAAAACTATGTTGGACTTTTATCTCCAGCACAACGGTGGTCAACCCCAAGTAAGGGGAGTCCACGATGAACATCATCTCTTTCCTTTTAATTCCTTTGATTCACTTGATGAGATGAAGAAGTCTCTAAAATGGTTTGATGATGAGGCTGTACCTGCAGGATTTAAGGGCACAGATCTTCTCCATTTTGCCTATGATCCTGGATCGGGTCACTATGCTCTTTCTCTAAGGGAAGAGGATTATGGCAAGGTGTATTTCTATGTTTTAGAAGAAAAAGCTGATTTATATGGTCAATGGCCATCTTTTGAGGATTTTTTGAATTCCTTTGTTGAAGAGTGAGACTAAAAAGGAGAAGGGATGCAGAAACACCAAGAACTTTCATTAGAGCAGATAATCCAGCAGATGTGCCTGGACGAGTCTTCTTCAGATGATTTTTGCCTCTATGGCAAGGAGGATGGAGAACTTGCACTAGATAGGCTCTATTGGGTATCAGATTATCCAGATGTCGTGGAAAACCGTGATGTCTATCCGACGGATGTAGCGGAGCAAGATCTCCAGCTAGTCTACTATGGAGAGCAGTTGCTTGATGTTCTTGCAGTCGCACTTGAGGAAAAGTCAGATGCAAGTCCCCAAGACTTGGTCGAGGCTTTGAAGTATTATCATCAGCATGATAATTTTAAGCCTTTTGATAATTAAATATAGAACTAGATATTGAACAAAGGATTTTACTAGGAGTAACAAGCCAAAGTTGCTGTGAGAGCAGATGGAGGATATTATGAAAGAAATAGATGGGATTGTCATAAAAGATGGTCAAATTATCCTAAATAGTGGGGAAGAGTTATCGATTGATCAAATGATAGAGGGTGCTAGGAACATCATATTTTTTAACAACCGCCACTTTAAGGATACAAAAATCAAAGGAATAGCGGATCTTCAGGTTGTGTTTGAAAACTGTATCTTTGAGAATGTCTTTTTTGAAAACTGTGATTTGAGGGAAATGGGCTTTAAAAATCATACAGTTATTCGAAACTGTACTTTCAAACGATGCAATTTAAATGGAACTTTATTTTATGACAGTCACATTATATCGTCTACCTTCTTTTCTTGTCAGATGAAACGCCCATCTATAGAAGATGTCAGTCAAATCAGAGAATGCCTCTTTAAACAGTGCAAGATGCACGACATTTTCTTTCCCCTACCAGAATTTCAGTATAATAAAATTATTGGAAAACTGTCTGAATGTACCTTTGGGTCGAAGACAAAGAAAGTAGAAAAGTTGTATGCAGATCTATCGGAGGCTCATCTTAGTTTTGTAGATTTCCTACTCTGTGATTTGACGGAGACCATTTGTCCAGAGGATCCAGATATCTTGTATGTAGAAAATATGAGTGCGCGTGCAAGAAAGGCCCTGGAGAACATAGGTGATATCCAAGATCAAGAGAAAAAGAGAGCTCTGACTATTTACGCAGAAAATTGGACGAATGAAAAGTATGTGGATTATCTATTGAATCGGAAGGATTACCAATGGGCCTGGGATGAACACTTTGAGGATGTAGCCAAGTGTTTGGAACTGGACTGGGTCCTTGACTAGCTCTAATTTGAAAAATTTTGGAACGAATTGTGATCAAAGAGAATGGAGAGATCGGATAGAAAAATGACAGTCAATATCAATAAATTCGTGAAGGAGCAAGGCTTTTGTGTGGTATCTTCAGAGGAGAAACCATTTCGTTTTGATGAGATTCGTTTCAACCTCTTTGCTTATTTAGAGGATTATTCCAAAATGGGATTTTCTTTTGTCAAAGTAGCTACTGATTTAGTAGAACTTAGGAAAGAGCAAGAGAGTTATAGGCTTTTTGGGCAATGTTTTTTAGGTGCTTTTGTAATTGGAGAAAAAGAGCAGATCTTTTTACTTTGCAATCAAGAAGGAAGAGAAGTTTTTCAAGAAGCGAGGATTTATGTCAACTCTTCCTTGCAAGCTTTTGTTTCCTCTTATTCCCTCTTTCTGTCCGCGGTCTTTCTTTTGAAAGCAAAGTTTTATGAGATTGAGTCAGTTGAAGTAGAAGAAATTGCAGCAAACTTGATGGATCAAGTACTTGCCTTGGAAGCTCCCCTTGAACAAGAATTGCCCTTCTGGGAGCACATGGCTTATTTAATAGAAGACGATGGAATTGTTCTAAGAGATGATCTTTTTCATATCTTAAATAAAGAGCAGTAGGAGTGGAATTAAATTGCTTATGGAGAAAAAATTGCCCCAGATAAAGATTCGTGAGTGGAATGAAAAGCCAAGAACAAAACTTCGATTTATTAAAATTGGTGATTTTTTTTGCTATCAATTTTTGGAGAAAACTTTTGTATTTGGTCAAATTCTTGGAAAAGTGAACGTTGGTCATGTCATTCAATTTTTCGATATCTTTCAAGCAAGTCCTACTATAACAGTTGAGGAGCTAAGTCGTGCTCAATTTATAGGTAAGCCCATCATTGTAGACTCCTACACCTTGTTTGATCGAAGTCCAGTATGGTCTTGGCAGATAATTGGTCACCAAGCGGATTTGATCCAAGCCCTTTTAAGGATTTAGCCTTTAAGTGGGGAGACCCAAATGGTTTTCAATTTGGGAAGGTCTGGCTAGATGGTAGGACAGTACCTAAGATTTTTTCTAGGGAAGAAGTTGACGACCTAGACTGGGAAGCCTGTGTCGGAAGTATAGTTTATAACAGAATATTGGAAGAAGAGCTGGCAAGAAGAGGAAATAAAGGAGTTTTAGATGGACTATGTAGATGAGTTAACTTCAGGACGTACGCTCTTGGTAAAAAAAGCTGCGAAAAAAATTTTAAAAGAGCGGCTTAAAGGTTATGGGCCTCTCTTGCATCAGGCCTTGGAAGGCGAGATGGAAAAACCTAAATCATGGGAATCACAAATGTACTTAATCTACGCCATGGCCGCAACGGATTGCACAGAAGAAGTCCCCTATCTCAAGTCGTTGCTGCTGAGAGATATTCCAACACCTGTAACCTATCGCTCTCTAGCAGTAGCGATTGCTTATCTAGAAAATTTAGAAACAGATAACTTGTCTTTTGTTTATGAGTCCTTGGAATCGAATAACTCATCTCAAGCTGCAGGTGCCTGTGCAGCGATATATCAGAGAAAGATTGTGCTGAAAGATGACGATTTTAACAAAATTATGTCTTATGTGACTCATCCTAAATATCTTGAGCATATTGGTCAAGTCATAAATCCATTTTTATTTATCTTAGCTGCATCTTATTTATATCCAGAACAGAATCGCCAGAAAATTGTAGACTTTTCCCGTCAGTTCGATATAACTATCGTCAAGGATATAATCAATGACGTTACAAAAGGAAAGGACGGCAGGAGGGTCAGTTTATTCTGAAATCTCCTTAAAGAGCGAAACAATAACTCTTAAAAACAAGACTTTTATTCCAAGGGGATTCATAAGGTGAATGGTCAACTGGAACTGCTTTTTTTAGAGAATAAGGTTGAATTCAATTTTAAAAACCAAAATGATGTGATCTTATCGGGATCTTCTGACCTTGTTAGAATTGCTGAGATTGGTCCCGTGAAAATGGATACTTAGAGTTGCATTTCTAGCTTAATAGCGGAGATTCAGGATGGTCAAACATTCAATTTGTTTACCCTCCATTGCCAGGAGGGATACCACGACAATGGGAAAAAGTGAAGGAAGAGCACAAACATTAGACCTTGACCTAAGGATAAACCTTTCTACAAGAAAAAAACTACGAGACCACGAATATGAAGTTACAGTATTTTGAATTAGATAAGCCCTATGTGGAAAATCAACAGAGGATTGAGGAGCTAATGGACTCAGCTACGCTAACATACGAGGAAGCTAGAGTTGAGGATTACCGACAAAATTGGAAAGACCTGCGAAGAGCGTTCGTATATGAATCCAAATGTATGACCTCTATGGTAGAACGGCTTTTCAATCCAGTTATGACCAAGGATTGTTGGAAAATCATCGTAGAATGTGTAGATACGATTAGCAATCCAGCTATCATGAATCTACTTGGTGCCTATACTGTCCAGGTCTTATTTGATTTTTCTAGCTATGAAACCTTAAGCCCATTGGATCAGAAAAAGATGCTCTTGGAAGCCTTGCTAAAAGGGGTGAAGCGCGTGTTTCAGGAACTCTCTATTCCATGCTCCTTGATAGAGGATGTAGTCAATGAAATAGAGAAAAACGATTACGAAAAATAGTTGGGAGTGGAAAAGGAAGAAGATCCAATCCACGACCTATTCCATTCAAGTGGAGCATCAGCTGGATAAGGTGGATTTGTTTTGGAAGATAGAGCATAATGATAAGAGCATCCGTCAGTTGATTCAATCCTACCCTGCTCATGAGATGGACTATGGGGCTAAGCTTGGTAAACTGGAAACAAAAGGGAACTTCCTTTATCTGTTGGATCAACAGAATGAGGTTGTGAGTAGAATTTCTGTTTTAGAATGATGGAGCAAGAACAATGAGTGACGTAAAAAAAGAAATTATCCTTATTAAAAAGTTGAAAGACGAATCAAGGGTTTGAAGGGAATAAAGGATATCCATTTTCTGACCACTAAACCGAGAGAAATTGCTTGGTATGCTGGGGAGTTGAATTCTATCGATTCTCCGATTCCTTGCCTTTATGAGTTTTCTGCCAATCTTACTACTAAAGATCTAAGTAGGTCAATTCAAAGTCTAGTTGACAATAGTAGTCAGTTTATCCTAGTTTTGTGGGAGTTTTTACCAGTTTATGTCTTGTTTCAAATGGAGTCTTTGGATGAATTTTTGCCCTCTTATTTTACTGAATTTTCTACCAGAGATTTGACGCTTTTCTTTCAAGACCAGGAAAAAGTACTGGATTTCCATTTAGCGGGGGATAAAGTAGAAGTGAGAGTCTTGGAGAATAAGGCTAAGAACCCGTAGATGCTATAAATTGAAAATGAACATAGAATTAGTCGATGAAAGAGGCAAAGAGGAAAGAATGCCATTCTTGGAGAGACAAATGATAAAGGTGGTTCTAATGTGTGAAAAAGAATATTATTATTATGGCAATAGTGAGTTTATGTCAGGCCAAGGAGTTATTTATACAGAGTTTACGGGTCAACGTGCAAGTCGACAAATTAACGTTTTGAATGGGCACTCTTATGCTTCCTCTTGCCTACAGGATTATGTTCCAGAAGTAGGGTTTCTACTCTATGATGGTCGAAAAGATGAGTTGGATCTATCAGACTCCATCAAGATTAGTCAAGAGGAATTTGAACGAATTTGGGCTCAGGCTGTCACTAGCGGTCAGAATGATACGTAATCGTCAGTTGAAAATAGCCAAATATAATCCCAAAAATGTGAGAGGAGTCCAATAATGATGCTCAATTTGTTGAAGGAATTTGTAGAAGTCTATCATAGAAACAAGGGCTTAGGAGAGCTTGTATTTACTAGTGACTGTCTGACTGTAGAGAAGCTTTCTTTGACTGGTCAAGTAAAAGACTTTTACCAGCATTTAGACTTTGATGAAGAAGCTTATTTTAGAGGAGCTCCCTATGATCTTGCTCTAATTCCTCTCCCTCTATGTGAAGCTGCATCAGAAGGATGGCAGGATCCTAGCTGGAAAGAGAGTTATGTGATTTTTGCCCACATGATAGGCGATGAGCCAATCTTTTGTGATCTAACTAGCGAGCTTTGTCCTGTATTTGGCAAGATTCCTGGGAATTCCAAGCTCTATTGCTTAAGCCCCTCTTTATCTACTTTCTTGTCTACTTATAGTCAGATGAAAAAGCTAGAAATCACCCAGTTTAAGAATAACATCTACATTGATGAGGACTTGTCGGACTATAAAGAAGGTTTTTTAACAGGAATCAATGCTATTATCGAGAAGCAACTTCCTGAAGCCTATCGAAAAGACTTTATTGAATTTATGTTGGGCTAAAGTCCAAATAGAGAGATGAGAAGCAAATGGAAATGAAAAATTTTTTAAAATGTTGTGAGGATCTGGTCATACAAGAAAGTGGGGCCTCAGCTCTTGAACTAGAAAAACTCAAAGCCATACAGTTTCCTCAAGCTCACTTAGATTTACTCTCAATAACCAACGGCTTGGAGTTTTATGGTGGCTACTATCGCTTGTTTGGTACAAATTCTGCTCAAGCCATCACGCTTGACTCTTGGAATTCAGACATGCTATGGAAAGATATCTGGGAAGATTATGTATCGGGCTACTATTTTTTTGGTATGTCTGCTATTGGAGATCAATTCGCTTATAGATTGAAGGATGGGAACATTCAAAGTCATCAAGTTTATTATTTAGATGGGATTACTATGGATGTCATCGAGATCTATGACAGTTTTGAAGCATTTTTCGAGAGGGAATTTGTTCTGAAAGCCCAAGGTGAGATGGAATCTATTTTTGTGTCTGCTAGGGAGCGATTTGGAAATCTAGACCTCTCCACAAGCTGTATTTATTCCCCTTCCTTAATGATTGTGAATGATCCAAGCGTTGAGAATCTCATGCTTTTACCGACAAAGGATGTCATGACCATTAATGGGGATTTATTAGTTCAATTATCTGATTCGGAGGAGTCGATTACGAAACTGGAGCAATATCTAGACGATTTAGGTAGAGCTAGAGTCAAGGTTATCTTTGATCGAGATTGAGCAAGCAGGATAAAGTTTATATAGAAAAGAATACTCTTGAGATTCACTATTTCAGTTTTTACGACAAGCGATGGCTTAGTTTTCTTGTCAAAGTGTCATTGTAAAAATAGATAGCTTGAACAAAGAAAACGAAGCATGATATTCATGAAAAGAGGTGAACGATGACCAGTTTAGATAAATATATAGAGATCATTAAAAAAGAATTTTCCGAAAGAGACAATCTAATGGCAATGGAGCCTCTGCATTCTATAGAAGAGATTGCACCATTATTGGACGAAAAACTGACTTATAAAGAATTCATCACTATCAATCGCTTATTAAGACAAAAGTACATTGTCGAAAAACCAGAGGATATGCTGAAGGATGTGGATTTTAATCAGCTTTCATTACCTAGCAATACGAGAGTGATTTACTTGATGGGAAGTAAATCTGATGTGCTAGACTTTTCAACATACGAACAAGTAGAAAAAATTTTATTAGTTGGGGCTAGAAGAGTAAGAAAGATCATCTTGCCCCAGAAAGATTGTGTGAAAGCTTTAGGGCTTTCTTCTATGACAAATTTGGAAACGATAGAGAACATCTCTTTTCATACAGGTATGCGTTATCTGCACGTTGATTATGGTGTAAAGTTGGCGGACTTTGATTTTATAAGGGATTTAGATCAGTTGCTCTATCTTTCATTTACAGCAAATAAAAACTTACCAGAATTGGATTTTATCCAGCCATCTAGTGAGCTTCGTTTTTTAGATTTTGTCGATACGAACATTTTTAACTACGCATCAACAGTTAGCTACTTGAAGAGTCTGAAACATCTCCGATTTTTAACAACGGGAAGAACAAATCAGAAGCAAAGGGAACTTCTTAGATGTGAGTTACCACATGTTTGCATGAGAGAGGGGTAAAAAATGCCTTCAATACAGGTTTTTATGACCGATGTTTTCATAATAAACGAAGCATTATCCCTATTGTTTAAGTAGGAGGAAATATGAGCCATACAAATCTAGCAAAAGAAACCTTACTCCAGTTTATGCAGGCTATGTATTCTTGGGAAAGAAAAGCCACTAGGAGCCTAAGAAACCAAGCCTATAAAGAGATGTTGAAGGATGAATTAGCTGCTATTTTTAATCAGTTTTGTACATCTAAAAAAACACTCAGAGCAAGGGAAGTATCTTTATCTGTCCGGTTTCCGTTTGACTATAAATTAGAAACACATCCCATCGTTGCTGAAGAGCATGACGGGAATCAAGCTTATTTCTACATCAAGGAGAATCGTTCTGGTATAGAAACCCTCTATCGTATTCATATGGTGTTTCAAAAGGGGAAATGGTGGATAGATAAGAAAGAATGGCTTGATGATGGAAAGTGGATTAATTCTTTTTTGTGATATACTAGATAGTGTAGGAAGGCAGGAAGAGATATACATCAAAAAACAGTAGTAGTTAAGTGTAAATAATGAAATTCGACGAGGTAAATATGAATAAAATACTTTCAAATCAAAAAAGAAAATTAACAGATAGCAGAAATCAAGTACTCAAGGAGAGAGATTTTGCTCTCGAAAAAGAACAGCTTTCTACCACAGAAGCAATTTTAGAAGCATTAAAAGCTGGTAAAAAAAGCCTTGTGCTTAGTAGTGAAGTAAATGGAAAATTAAGAACGTACTCTTATCAATACGTGAAAATGATTCAAGCTATTAAACCATATACTTTGGTTTCTGAGTTTATTAAAAACAAGACATCAGAAACCTATCAATCTCTACTAAATGGCTGTTTTTGCTCGGTAATGGCAGATATAGCTTCAGCTAAATATTTAGCTGAAGGTGGCTCAAACTTTGATACAGATATTTGTTTGAATATATTATTTGCCTTAGCTTATTTAGATCATACCTATGTAGAGCTTTTAATTGATAAATTAGTTTATTTTAAAGAAGTTCAAGTTAAGAAAGGCGAAAAATGCATTTTCCTTTCGTCTGGTAGTTTATTGCCTTTAGTTGTTTTTCTTTATGGAAATGGTAAGGGTAAACGACTTGCTAACCTACTGGAGGATACTTGTGATGCTAAATATAAACCATTGAACTCGAATCCTTATTATAATGTAAATGATACCTATAAACGGGTTATTGAAACTATTTTTCAGGGGATATTGATGTTTTTAGAGAAACAATTTTATCCATGTGTGATTATCATTTAGAGAATACTCAAGATAGCCATTTAGTAGAATTCAATACCTTGCTTTGGAAATATTTTCCAATTGAAATCTTAGTTTTATTAAAAGAACGCCAAAAAAGAGGGTTACCAATAGACGGTATTGACCATCTCTTGATTAATGACTTCCTACCCTATTTCATGGATGACTTTCAGATATCTGAACAAAACAAGATGATTCTAAAAACAATTTTAGACTAGTTGTGTAGAATAGATGGAAAATGTCAATATCCCGTGGAATCGAATGTCATTTTAGGAAAAAGACTGCAAAGTGGGGAAAACACGTGAATCTAGAAGCTATAAAATTTGATGATGATCTTGAAATGAGCGTTTTTATACCAGAGCAACAAGATTCTATTCGTCTGCTTCTATCGGATGAGCTTGCTTTAGCAGATGAAGTAATGGCCAATGACTACAAAGAAGAAATCGTTCATATGCTTGGGTTATCTGCTTATTGGTATGAGTTAGCTGAAAAACGAATCTTTTCGGAACTATCCATGATGGGGCAGTTAATGGCGATCTATTTGCTCTCCGAACAGACCTCATCCGATTTCATTTTTGGCTTATTATATAGAGTGGACGCTGAAGTAGAGCATGGAAGAGGAATGAAGATTTCACTTGAAGAGATGACCATCATTGACTATGGCGACGCTGATAGAGCATTTTGTTAGATTCGAAATGTATATCAGTGAGTCTAACGAAATGCGAATCATACTCTCATTCAAAACCATTAGCATCCTAGTGGAATAAACATGTTCATTTATTCCAAGGACATGGGGGACTACAGGCAATAAAACAATAGGGCTCTTAATAGATCGTGAAGCGACATTAAAACAAAGATTCAATCAACAACAAAGTAAATGTCCGTAGGAGGCTATATGAATTTAGAAAATTTATTACCAGATTTAGTGAAATGTTTTTATTTTAGCGATCCCATAGGTGGAGATATCGAATATACAGAAATGCCGATAAAAGTTAATGCAGAGAATATTTCTGGTCAATTGTTAGAGTACTATCAACATCTTTCTTTTGAAAGTGATTGTTATTTTGGCGATCAATTTTTCGGATTAGTATTGTTCTCAATACAATCAAATGGTAGAGAATTAAGTTCTTGGGGGCTAGAAGATATTCATGAATGGAAAAATGGAAGGTATACAATCTTTGCTAAAAATACTTCAGATGATGTTATCTTTTGTGATACTAGCGATGAGAAATGCCCTGTTTACGGGATGATTTCAGGGGGGGAGTATCATCACAAGTTAGGTGATTCTTTATATGATTTTTTATCTTTTTCTATCAAACTTATTCGCTTAGAGATAATAGACTATCAAGGAGAAATTTATTCTGATAATAATTTTAATATAAAAGAAGAGTTTATTAATGATGTCTCCAGTCTAATAAATAGTAGTTTTTCTGGAAAGGCTCGAGAAGGAGTTACTAAATTTTTATTATAACTAGATAGATGGAAATCATTAATAACCCATGCAGTCGCACGGAATTGTAGGGATAACCTATATCCATTTAGATTCCTAGGAAAATGCACTGAGGAACACTCCACATTCTGTTAGAATAAGTGAATCCTTATTAGAAGAAGGTATCACTTATTTGAAATCAAAGGGTTTTATTATAGCCGAGCACTTTAGTCCTTTCGGTTTGTTACAAGCACAAGGTGGTAGTTATGGTATATCACAGGATAAAGCAAGAGATATTTTAAGAAACTATGGAGATTTTAGGGTACTTGATATTTATGTGAAAAGTGGTGATAACGGTCGCTGGTATATTGATAAGACAATGATTAGTATATGGGATTAATTTTTAGGAGAATGACATGAATAAAACACTTTCAAATCAAAAAAGAAAATTAACAAGCATTAGAAATCAAGTACTGAAGGCGAGAGATTTTGATCTTGAAAAAGCACAGCTTTTTACTACTAAAGCAATTTTAGAAGCATTAAAAGCAGGTAAAAAAAGCCTTGAGATCAATTGGGAGGAAAACGGGAAAACAGAAATCTACTCCTATAAACATGTACGGATGGTTCATGCTATTAAACCATATACTTTGGTTTCTGAGTTCATTGAAAACAAGTCATCTGAAACTTATCAATCTTTGCTAAACGGCTGTTTTTGTTCTGTAATGGCTGATATGGCTTCTGCTAAATATTTAGCTAAAGGTGGCTCAAACTTTGATACTGATATTTGTTTGAATATCTTATTTGCCCTTGCCTATTTAGATGATACTTATGTAGAGTTTCTAATTGATAAATTAGTCTATTTTAAAGAAGCTCAAGTTGAAAAAGGGAAGCAACCTATTTTCTTTTCATCAAAGAGTTTATTACCTTTAGTTGTTTTTCTTTATGGAAATGGGGAGTATGATCGACTTGCTAACCTACTGGAGAATGCTTGTGACGCTAAGTATCAACCCTTAGACTCCAATCTCTATCACAATGTGAATGATGCCTATAAACAGGTTATGGAAACTATTTTTTCAGAGGATATGGCTATTTTTAGAGAAATGATTCTATTTATGTGTTCTTATCATTTGGAGAAAACTAAAGATAGTCATTTAGTGGAATTCAATACCTTACTATGGCAGTATTTTCCAATTGAAATCTTAGTTTTATTAAAAGAACGCCATAAAAGAGGCCTCCCAATTGACGGGATTAGCCATCCATTGCTTGATGACTTTTTACCCTATTTCATGGATGACTTTCAGCTATCCGAGCAAAACAAGATGATTTTAGGAACAATTTTAGACTAGTTGTGTGTAATACATGGAGAAGTCAATAGGAACAAAAGAATTTCAAATAAAAAAGGAAACGAACAGTAATCAGAAATCAAATACTAAAAGCCAGAGATTTTGCACTTGATAATGAACAGCTTTCTGTAACAGAGGCTGCTTTAGCTGCACTAAAAGCTGTTAAAAAAGTATAGAAGTTACTGATAGGAGCAATGGTAAAACCAAAATCTAGAATTATTAATTGTAAAGGTAGATTAAGCTAGGAGAAAACGATGAATTATTATTTTATGATGGATGATAAATCCAATAAGACTTTTAATTTTGATGTTGAATATGGGCGAGTTGATTTTGAAATACAAAAAAGACCTTACGAAGAAGAATGGACTAAACCTATAGATTATATTTACGATCCAACTTCACCAGAAGTAATTTATTATAATTTCGTTAATAAAAAAAGAATACTTAAGTAAAGTTAACTTTAATTATGATTATTATTGGTATGCTCATGGTTTTTATACTTTCTGAAAGATTATTAAAGGTTTTTTTAAGGAATTCAAGATTCAAGGGTGTGTTTGCAAAAAAATAAAGTTTACTGTTGGTGGAGAAATTATTGATTCACCAGATTTTTTTATCTTTTGAAGTTTAATACTTATAATGTAGCTAAACCAGCTCCTGATTTTTGTAGACTATGATAAAACTGAATTATTACCTTCTAAAACTAATTATGTCGTTACAAAGAAACTAGTTTTAAAGGAGAATATAGACTTTGATATTTTTAAACCCGGAAAAGTTGAATTATTGGCATCAGCAGGTATAGTTGTGACAGAGAAGGTGAAAAATGCTATAGAATTTAATAATTGCGGGAGGGGGATTCGCTTTTTACCAATAGAAACTGCTCAAGAAGAATATTGTAAGAATAGTTTTAAGGATTTTACTAGTTTATTAAAAAGAGCAAAGCCTAAATTACCCTAACATTAAGTATTCCTTAAAAAAATACGACTCTAGTCTTCATTATTCTAGATTTCAGGCAGAAAATATCAGAAGAAAATGCTTCTAAAAGGAGAGATAAGATATGAAGAAAACTTACTTTGTTTATCGAGATAGTGGAGCGATAGAAAGGCAAAGTGACGGAGTTGAGTTCTGTAAAATACCGGAGTTTTGTGATGATCAGATCTATTTTTATTGCGATGAATATATGCTCTTTTGGACTTCCATTGATGATGTAGGGGATATAGAGAAGGCTCGGGATTTTAAAATAAAGGGTCAAATAGCACCAGCAACGCTAAAAGAGATTAGTGATGAGGGATTGATTGGCTATTTAGATACAGTGAAACAATACAATTTTGAGAATGGTAAAGTTGAGGGGATAACCTATATCCATTTAGATTCCTAGGAAAATGCAATGAGGAATTCTCCATATCCTGTTAGAAATAGAGGTAATGAAATGAAAGAGGCCAAAGAACTCTTCGTAAAAAATGGCTTTTCGCGACTAAAGCGAACCAATAACTATTATAAAATCAATCATGATTTTTACACGGTGATCTATTTTCAACGAAAATCAGATGGGACTGCCTATTTCGTCAATATTGGCATTCATCCCCTCTTTCTAGACTCAGGACCGTTAGAAGAAGTGGATTGTGCTTTAAGAACTCGATTAGGTTCTATCGATATTAGAAATGGCATGGATCAAGCTGAATTGGAAAAAGCTGTGCAAGAGGCCATCGATTTTACCGCTCAGTATTCATCGTATCCTACCGTGTTTTCGAGCTTAGATCCCGAGAAGGATCTTGAGAAGGATGGGTTGCTAAAAGATTTCTCTATAACCAAAGTAAACTTATGCAGATTGTATGTTGAGTATTATGATGCAATTGACTCTAAAAAGTTAGCTTTGGATTTTGCCAATTATGGATTATCCATTGCCTCAAAAATGGCTACTATTCCAAGAAACTTCTTTAAAACCTATATTCGTTTGGGTGAATTTTTAAAATAATATTACCAGTAATTTGAGATTAGGAAGGGATGATGATCAAAGGGGAGGTTTTCTCAAGAAAGTTAGTAATAGCCAAGAATGTCATTCTAATCCTGGTCAATAAAGGATGTGTCGCAAAAATTGGGGGAAAAGTTGAAAAGTAGAGACAATTTTCATAGACACTATTTAGTATTGTGGAATCTAATGATGTCCATAGAAAGTAATGTTGTAACCAGTAAAGAGGCTGAGTTACTGTATCCTTTGGATATGAGCAAAGAGGAAGATGTCGTTACAGTACTTGATGCATTTGTGAAAGAGGATTTCTTGAGCCTAGAAGAAGAGAAGCAGAAGCAAGTGCTTGAGACCATTGAGGATGTTATACAGGCTGGAGATGAAGTGGTTGAGCATTTTTTTGAATATGAATTTGGCTTGGCTTCAAAAGAGCCAAGAAATAAAGTTGCCTTTCTAGAATTGGTAAAGGATATTTTAGTCTCTTATTTGTCCATCTTAGACTAGTCATCTATTTTCCTTTGAATTTTAAGAATGAAATTTATGGACTTCGAGGTCGCGTATTTTAAGAGTAGTTGACAGCCTAAACTCAAGATTTAGCTGAGTGAGGATTATCTATTTAAGGTTTATAATCCTCACCTGGGAAGAGTTCTTACGCAAAATAGCGGATAGGCAAGAAAGAATGGTTTGATGATTCTAAATGGTTAAACTTGTCTTTGTAATGTGATTATAAATCTAAATAGATCAGAAGAAAATGCTTCTAAAAGGAAATAAGAAATGAAAAACTATTTACTGGACGAAAAGATATTTCAGTATCCTGAATCGTTCAAAAAATTGATCGAACTCAATTTAGTTAATTTTGATATTTGGTATCTGTTGGATTCAGAATGGGCCCTGTCTTTGTATGAGGGATTGCAGGAAAGGTACCCAACCCGAAAGTTGATTCCATTTGCTAAAAGAGGAGATTGTGATGATACAGCTTGTTTTGAAATAGGAAAGGGCAATAAGGTCCAACTCATCCATGATTTTGCTGCAGAAGGATGGGAGCAACGAAAAGAGTTTAACGATTTTTGGGAATGGGTGGAATATGCGGTAAAATGCATGATAGAGTATAACAAAGAGGATGGGATTGAATAATCGTAATCTCTTTTCTAGGGACTAAGTAACTGGTCTCTAATGATTTACAAGGCAAGGAGAACAAATGGAAATAATCTCCCAATTATTAAATGAGATTGAAATGTCTCCAACAGTTAGATCATCCTTGTGTAGACCATCTTAATTCGGGAATATCTTCTCAACAGATTCAAGAATTGTTTGAGGAAATACCATTGCAGTCAACTCAAGACTTGCGTGCTCTTTATACTTGGAGAAACGGATCAAAAGATTGTGAGGGAATCACACTCGGTGATCTGGCATTTTTTCCTGGTTTCTATTTGATGTCTCTGGAAGAAAGTATCCAGACCTATCAGGAGTTGAGAGAGACTTCTACTTGGAATCAATGCTGGTTTCCAATTTTTGCAAGTGGAGGTGGAGATTTTTATGCCATGAATCTAGCTTCAGAAGCTCAGGGACATATACTTGGTTTCTACGTGTATGAAGAGGATCCTCAGGTAGAATACCAGTCATTAGAATCTATGCTCACAGCTCTTAAAAACTGTTTTGAACAAGGTATTATTTTCCGGAATAAACAAGGCTACTTGGATATGGATTATAGGAAGCATGCTGAGATAGCACATGAGTTAAATCCAGATCTGCAGATATGGCTGGAATTCTTAAAGGAGACGTAAGAGGAATGACCAAGGAGAAAAAATGGTAGTAGTTACCGTATTAAAAAAAATTATTAGACTCTATGAGGAAACAACGTTTATCCCCCAATCGGTGAGTTTTTCAGATACAAAATTAAGTACCCAGTCTTTCAATTTGACAGGAGAATTACTTGATTACTATCAACATATAGTGTTCAAAGAGGATTTATTTTTTGCCAATCAAAATTTTAATATCATTTTGTTGCCATTAGATTCTCCTACCAGGACAGTCGAATGTTGGGCCTTACAAGATGTTCTTCAGTTTAGTGAAGGGCAATACCAGATATTCGCTACTACAGATACAGACGATATTCTTTTCTGTGATATGCAAGATGAAAGTTCTCCAGTTTACGCGGGCAGGCCTGGAGATCCTATTTTCTACAAACTCAGCGATAGTTTGACGGAGTTTTTGGAGTTCTATTTCGCTTTTTCAAATTTTTGGGGCCAAAGAGAAGATGTCCCTCTGGAGGAATATATTGTAGGGACAGGTGACTTGATAGAGTGCTACCTTTCCCCAGACGTCCAAGCGACAGCGAAAGAATTTCTCTTAAGGTAAGAGTGAGCTGAGATAGATTTGCAATTAAAGCCCTTCTCTATAACAAAAAATGAACTGGATAGGAGAAAAGAAATGAATGTTAAAGAACTAATCGAAGAGGTTGAAAATGATGTTGATTTAGCATCCTATATCAGTCTTGTACCCAAAAAGAATAAGAAGACCCAAGCTGTCTATCTCGAATCACTGAATCATCTGGCCTATTTACTTTATCTGGATGGTCAGGAGGAAATGGCTAAGGAATTATTAGATAGGCTCATACAGGTTCCATTTGAAGGGAATTATAACACCTGGACCTTTGTTGATAGCTCTCTGGTTTTATTGGCTTATCTGGAAAGAGAGGTAGAAAATCGGGTATTCGTCTATAAAAAACTCCTTTTATCTCCATTAGAACAAGGGGAGGAATCCACTCAAAACATAAGAAGGAGAGTTCATCAGAGATTTTTGAATGGCGATAGCTTGGAGCACAAGCTTGCAAAAATCGAGCAAGCTCCAAGTCCTGAATCAGAAATGGAACGTCGTCTGCTATACTTGGCAGATTTATTGAAGATTGCCCTCTTTATTACTGAGTCAACTTGTGAAGAGTCAGATATCCAGACAAAAATCGAAGAGAATATGGAGATACTAAAGAAATATATCAAGGAGTATGAAATCTATAGCCTCTTTCCATTTAAGGGATAAGGTGAGCTAGCAATCTTGGATTTTTATACTCTTCGAAAATCAAATTCAAACCACGTCAGCTTCACCTTGCCGTACTCAAGTACAGCCTGCGGCTAGCTTTCTAGTTTGCTCTTTGATTTTCATTGAGTATTAGAAAGAGTGGAATATGGAAATCAAAAAACACTTTGGTGTCTATGGCGTTTGCTATGAGAATGGGAAATTGCTTTGCATTGAGAAAACGAGAGGACCTTATCAACATCGTTTTGATCTACCGGGTGGTAGTCAGGAAATCGGTGAGGGGTTGACAGAAACTCTCCAGAGAGAAGTTCTGGAAGAGACAGGATATGCTCTTAGCGATTATTCAAACCCTAGAATCTATGATGTGATGGTTCAGGAAGAAGGACAAGACTTCGTAGTACACCATATCATGGCCTTTTATGATATAGTACTTGATTTCGAACGCTCTCAACAATCCCTTCCTCAGGAGCTTCTTGATGGAAGCAATGATTCAGCAAATGCAATCTGGCTTCCTATCGAGCAGATTACAGAAGAAAATGCATCGCCATTAGTCTTGAAGGTTAAAGCAGAGTTACTAGGATTTCCAGAATTAGAACTGACAAGCTATAGAAATTGGAAGGTAAAGAAGGGGAATTATGGAACTATTTAAAACATGGAAGAAAAATATGGTTCTCTATGGTTTTAAATCTCAAATCGGAACTGTCTACCGAAACAATGATAGGACAACAAGTTTTATGATGTTGGGAATTTTCTATACCTAGCAGGGGAGTTGAATTCCAGATTTTGGGAAGATTTTGTTAGGAAATATGGTTTAGATTATAAGATTATTATTTCAGAAAAAACCAATTGGCAAGATTTTCTGCATCAGAAAGTGGAGCTAATTTCTTTTACTCGCTATTCTTTTAAAGATAAGGCAAATTTTCAAGTTGAATTTCTAAATGATCTAGTTAGTCAGTTAGAGGAAACTTACAATATTGTGCCTATTAATAATCATATTTATGACTGCTTTTCTGAGGAAGAATGGTCACAAGATTTACAAGGGGATTTTGAATCCTATCAGGATTTTGCTTTAAAAGGTGGATTTGGCTTTGTGATTCTTAAAAATAAAGAACTGATTGCTGGAATTTCCTCAGGGTTAGTTTACCAAGGTGCAGTTGAAGTGGAAGTTGCAACTAGAGCAAACGAACAAGGAAATGGATTTGCTAAAAAGCTTGGTGCTGCAATGATTCTAGAGAGTTTGAATAGAGATATATTTCCTCTTTGGGATGCTCATAACGAGGCTTCCAAAAAAGTAGCAGAATTTTTAGGATATGAGTTAGTTGAACCTTATGAAGCTTTTGAACAAAAGGAAAGTGTCGTATAATGATATCTGATATTGTATCTTTTAAGACGAGGTGAATGGACATGCAAAATCAACTGGCTCTTAGTGGAGAAAAAATTATTGAAAAAGTTTATCTTCAACTATTTCACCACATTGGTATGATTCGTGGGGAATACTTGCTAAGAGAGCTCAACCAAAACATCCTGTTACCAAGTTGTCAGAAATTTGTAAAAGATTATCTAGACACTATTTGTCATTTGTACTCAGATGAAGAAGTCTGGTATCGCTTTTCAGAGTTAACAAATGCAGAAGCAAATAGTCTGGATGGAACTAAAGAGTATCTTGATGAACGCCACCCCTTATTTGGTTACAGAGGAATCAGGCGTTTACTGGCGTGTTCGGATGAATTTCAGGCTGAGGCAAATGTTGTTACAGATGTTTATCAAAATAATCCCAATTTGTCTGTTATTTTTCCTTTTGTCAATGATGCCGACCAATTAAAACAAGCTATCACAGTGTTACGTCAGCATTGTTTTACTGGTAAAGTCGGTATGATGATCGAATTACCGTCAGCTTATTTTGACTTAGACAGGATACTGAAAACGGGTATTTCAAAGATTGTAGTTGGAATGAATGATTTGACTTCATTTATTTTTGCGACTGTGAGAAACAGTCAATGGCATGATATGGAAAATCCAATTATGTTAGACTTACTCCGACAAATGAAGGAAAAAGCAAAGACTAAAAAGATTGACTTTGCTGTAGCAGGTTATCTGAATCTTTCTTTCATACAAAAAATGAATCAGATGGGTATCGAATGCATTCTCCATTACAGCTCTATTCCAGAGATTTTTGATTTAGAAATTGACCATCCAGATCATCTTAAACACATAAAAGAAAAAAGTAAAAAATTACAAAGGAGAACCCATGACACCTCAAGAAATGTGGAATAAATACAAGCAAATCAATCCCTCGATTGGTGATGAGATAGATGCCTGGGCTTTTGGAGTGGAAGCCGATCTCTTGGCAGACTTGGTTTTAAAAGGCGAAAAGACGGCAACCGCTTCAGCTTACGACCTTTACGCACTAGAGGATGAACCTCTTCCACAAGAAGGGACCTTTGATGTCATTTTAGATAGCCAAGATCGGGCTGTCTGCATTGTCGAAATTACCAAGGTTTCTGTTCAGCCCTTCAATCAAGTGTCTGCTGACCATGCCTACAAGGAAGGGGAAGGTGACAAATCCCTGGCCTATTGGCGTCAGGTTCATGAGGAGTTTTTCACAGAGTGGCTGGAGGAAGCGGGGTTGACTTTTACCCCTGATAGCAAGGTTGTTTTGGAAGAATTTCGTAAGGTATACCCTTTGTAGACCGCTAGAAGGAAGAAAGTTTTGGAAATCACCGTCCAAAGCTTTTTCTGACTTAAAATATGATAAAATAGGTATGTTTGAACTAGAGCATTTGCTCAGAATTATAGAATAGGAGAATATGATGCAAGCAGTAGAACATTATATTGAAACATTTGTTCCTGAACATTATGATTTATTTTTAGACTTGAGTCGTGAGACCAAGACTTTTTCAGGAAAAGTGACTATCACTGGTCAAGCTAAAAGTGACCGTATTTCCCTTCACCAAAAAGACTTGGAAATTGTTTCAGTTGAGATAGCAGCTCAAGCTCGTCCATTCACAGTTGATAACGAAAACGAAGCCCTTCATATCCAACTTGCTGAAGCAGGTCAAGTTGAATTGATCATCGCTTTTTCAGGTAAAATCACAGACAACATGACAGGAATCTACCCATCTTACTACACAGTTGATGGTGCTAAGAAGGAAGTCTTGTCAACTCAGTTTGAGAGCCACTTTGCTCGTGAAGCCTTCCCATGTGTGGATGAGCCAGAAGCGAAAGCAACCTTTGACCTAGCTCTTCGATTTGACCAGTCAGAAGGCGAATTGGCCTTGTCAAACATGCCTGAGATTGATGTTGAAAACCGCAAAGAAACGGGCATCTGGAAATTTGAGACAACTCCACGTATGTCTTCTTACTTGCTAGCTTTCGTAGCTGGTGATTTACAAGGGGTAACGGCTACAACTAAGAATGGTACTTTGGTAGGTGTCTACTCAACCAAGGCACATCCACTTTCAAACCTTGATTTCTCACTAGACATCGCCGTTCGTTCTATTGAATTTTACGAAGACTACTACGGAGTTAAGTACCCAATTCCTCAATCTCTTCATATCGCCCTTCCTGACTTCTCAGCAGGTGCTATGGAAAACTGGGGTCTAGTGACTTACCGTGAAGTTTACTTGGTTGTGGATGAGAATTCTACCTTTGCCAGCCGTCAACAAGTTGCTCTTGTCATTGCCCATGAGCTTGCTCACCAATGGTTCGGTAACCTTGTGACCATGAAGTGGTGGGATGACCTCTGGCTCAACGAAAGCTTCGCGAACATGATGGAATACGTCTGTGTGGATGCTATCGAGCCAAGTTGGAATATCTTTGAGGACTTCCAAACAGGTGGAGTGCCAGCCGCTCTTAAACGTGATGCGACAGATGGCGTTCAATCTGTCCACGTCGAAGTTAGCCACCCAGATGAAATCAATACGCTCTTCGATGGTGCTATCGTTTATGCTAAAGGAAGCCGTCTCATGCACATGCTTCGTCGTTGGCTAGGAGATGCTGATTTGCCAAAGGTTTACATGCCTACTTTGAAAAACACCAATACGGAAATACTATTGGTCGTGATCTTTGGAATGCCCTTGGTCAAGCATCTGGTCGTGATGTAGCAGCATTCATGGATTCTTGGTTGGAACAACCTGGTTATCCAGTTCTCACTGTCAAAGTTGAAAATGATGTCTTAAAGATTTCTCAAAAACAATTCTTCATCGGTGAACACGAAGACAAGAACCGTCTCTGGGTTGTGCCACTCAACAGCAACTGGAAAGGCCTACCAGATACTCTTGAAACTGAAAGCATTGAAATTCCAGGTTATGCAGCGCTTCTTGCTGAAAACAAGACAGCTCTTCGTCTCAACACTGAAAACACAGCCCACTACATTACAGACTATCAAGGAGACTTGTTGGATGCAGTTCTCTCTGACCTAGTTGAGCTTGATAACACAAGCAAACTGCAAATCGTTCAAGAACGTCGTTTACTTGCAGAAGCAGGACATATATCATATGCAGACTTGTTGCCAGTACTTGATAAACTTGCTAAGGAAGAATCTTACCTGGTTGTTGCTGCAGTTTCTCAAGTTATTACAGCCCTTGAACGCTTCATTGATGAAGGAACAGAAGTTGAAACTGCCTTCAAAGCATTGGTTGCTAAGCTAGCTCGTTACAACTATGACCGTCTTGGTTTTGAAGCTAAAGAGGGTGAATCTGATGAGGATGAATTGGTTCGTCAACTAACCATTTCTATGATGATTCGTTCAAATGATGAAGAAGCTAGTCAGGTAGCAAGTCAAATCTTTGCAGCCCATAAAGAAAATCTTGCAGGACTTCCAGCTGCTATTCGTTCTCAAGTTCTTATCAATGAGATCAAACACCACGAGACTAAGGAGTTGGTAGCGACTTATCTGGATCTATATACGCATGCAACAGATGCAGTTTTCAAACGTCAACTAGCAGCTGCGCTTGCATACAGTACAGACGAAGAAAACATCCAAACTCTTCTTGCAACTTGGAAGGACAAATTTGTGGTCAAACCACAAGACTTGTCAGCTTGGTACTTCCAGTTCTTAGGTCATCAAGCAACTCAGGAAACAGCTTGGTCTTGGGCGCGTGAAAACTGGGCTTGGATTAAGGCTGCCCTTGGAGGAGATATGAGCTTTGATAGCTTTGTTATCCTTCCTGCCCATGTATTTAAGACAGAGCAACGCTTGGAAGAATATAAGGAATTCTTTGAACCACAACTTTCTGACCTAGCTCTTAGCCGTAACATCGGTATGGGAATTAAGGAAATCGCAGCACGCGTTGAATTGATTAAACGTGAAAAAGCAGCAGTTGAAGCAGTTATTGCTCAATATGGAAATGCTTAAAATTCAAAGGTTATAAAAGCTTTAAAAACTCAACTTTCTCTTGAAAAAACAAGGGAAAGTTGAGTTTTTTTTAAGATATTTTTGCTATAATGGATATAATAAGGAGGAATTTTTGATGATCAAGATTCTATTAGTGGAAGATGACCTAGGCCTGTCAAATTCAGTCTTTGATTTTTTGGATGATTTTGCGGATGTCATGCAGGTTTTTGATGGTGAAGAAGGCCTTTATGAGGCTGAAAGTGGCGTTTATGATTTGATTCTGCTTGATTTGATGTTACCAGAGAAAAATGGTTTCCAAGTCTTAAAAGAATTGCGTGAAAAAGGCATTTCGACCCCAGTTCTCATTATGACAGCTAAGGAAAGTCTTGATGATAAGGGACACGGATTTGAGCTTGGGGCTGATGATTATCTAACCAAACCATTCTACCTAGAAGAACTCAAGATGCGTATCCAAGCACTGCTTAAACGTTCTGGTAAATTCAATGAAAACACCCTTTCCTATGGTGATTTGACTGTCAATCTCTCTACTAATGAGGTTAAAGTCAATGAGACTGTTGTTGAATTATTGGGTAAAGAATTTGAACTCTTGGTTTATTTCCTCCAAAATCAAAATGTAATCTTACCCAAAACCCAGATTTTTGACCGTTTGTGGGGATTCGACAGTGACACAACCATCTCCGTGGTAGAAGTCTATGTATCAAAAGTTCGTAAGAAATTGAAAGGTTCAGCCTTTGCTGAAAACCTCCAAACCTTGCGTAGTGTTGGGTATATTTTAAAACATGTTTAATAAATTTAAAAAGAATTGGTATGCAGAGGATTTCAGTTATTTTATCCGTAACTTTGGAGTATTTACGCTGATTTTTTCTGCTATGACCTTGATCATCTTGCAGGTTATGCACTCCAGTCTCTACACCTCGGTGGATGAGAAGCTTCTATCTCTCAGTGGCAATCCTCAAGATGTCATCCAGTTGGCAGTCAATCGAGCAACAGATGAAGTCAAAGATCTCAATAGTCAATCCGTTCCTTCGTCAACGGATAAAAAACCAACGATCAGTTCCAATACAGAAGTGATATTGTTGGATGCAAATTTGAATCAATTAGTGACTGGGAACCGATTTTTAGGGCTTGACAGGATTACTTTTAATAAAAAGGATCTAAATCATATTCGCCAACTTCATGTTCAGAATAGTTACGGGCAGGATGAGATTTACCGAGTAATCTTGACTGAAATGAATATAGAATCAGTCTCTACCAATATTAAATACGCTGCTGTACTGATTAATACCAGTCAGCTAGAGCAAATCAGTCAAAATCATGAACAGTTAATTGTAGTAGTAATGGCCAGCTTTTGGATTTTATCACTCCTTGCTAGTTTGTATCTTGCTAGAGTTAGTGTCAAACCCTTACTTGAAAGTATGCAAAAGCAACAAAGCTTTGTGGAAAATGCCAGTCATGAACTACGAACTCCACTTGCTGTCCTTCAAAATCGTCTAGAAACTCTTTTCAGAAAACCTGAGGCAACTATTATGGAATCAAGTGAGAGTATTGCTTCAAGTCTGGAAGAAGTTCGAAATATGCGCTTTTTAACGACTAATCTTCTCAATCTAGCTCGTCGTGATGACGGTATTAAACCAGAACTTGGAGAGGTAGAGCCAAATTTCTTTAATACAACCTTTACCAACTATGAAATGATTGCATCTGAAAATAACCGAGTTTTTCATTTTGAAAATCGTATTAATCGGACCATCATAACAGATAAGCTTCTTCTTAAGCAACTGATGACTATCTTGTTTGACAATGCTGTCAAGTATACGGAAGAAGAAGGAGATATTCATTTTGTGATTGCTACGACGGAGCGTAATCTCTATTTGTCAGTAGCTGATGATGGAATTGGTATTTCTGCAGCAGATAAAAAGAAAATTTTTGATCGCTTTTATCGAGTTGATAAGGCTCGGACGCGTCAAAAAGGTGGTTTTGGTTTAGGCTTGTCTTTAGCGAAACAAATCGTCGATGCCCTTAAAGGTTCTATCAGTGTTAAAGATAACAAACCACATGGTACGATTTTTGAAGTCAAGATAGCAATTTCAACACCATCCAAGCGTAAAAATAAATGAGAAAAGACTGCGAATTAGAAAGTGGTAGGCCAAGTATCACTTTTCTAGTCGCAGCCTTTTAGCTATCGTATAAAAAAATGAGAGTGGGACAGAAATCGGTAATTCGTTAGAATTCGATTTCGTCGTCCCACCTCCGCACAGTTGAGTAGGGTTGTAAAAGCTGATGAAATCAGCGTAGTAGAGCCCACTCAATCACTGCGTCTTGTTAGACAATACAAAGACAATTGAGAGGCTAGGACTTTTGTCCCAGCCTCTTTTGAATCTAATTAAATTTCTTCTTAATCATCGAACGTTGAAGGTTTGATGCCGCTAAACTTAAGGCAATTGCTAGGCTAAAAGCCAGTACTGTATTGAACTTGAGGGCTAAAAAGATAAAGCTAAACAAGGCCAAAAAGACGCAAAAACAAGCAATGTTTACAAAGAAAAGAACTTCCTTCAAACTAGCAACGGAAGTAGTTTCTGGAACATAGTCTTGAAACAGCGTTGTTTGAGATTCCTCTTCTTCAAACTCATACGATTGATATTTTCTTACGGGCATGATTCTCTCCTTAACAGTACTCTTTCATTTTACCATTTTTCAAGAAAAAAATTATTACAGTAAGGTTACAAAAAGAATAAAGTCTGTTTCATATGATGAAACAAATTTCTTGACACTCTTCCACAAAGGTGATAGGATGAGAAAACCGTTTAAATTTTATCATTTTTTTCTATCTTATACGAGGATATATTTGATGGTTGAAACGAATAAAAATCATACACAGATGCAAATAAATTCAATTTTGAAGTAAGGACAGGATTCTTTTAAATTGATTCTAGTTGTTCATGACGAGATAGATTTCTATCTTTAGTGCTATGGTAGAGGGGAAATTTGTTTCCTCGACAACAGAATACTAAAAGGAGATTGGCATGTATCTTGCTATCAAAGAAATATTACAGAATAAACTGCGTTACAGTTTAATTCTAACAACCATTTTTCTCATTGCTTTTATGGTCTTTTTTATGACCAGTTTGGCTCTCGGGCTTGTTCGAAACAACAGGGCTGCTATTGATAATTGGCAGGCAACAGGAGTTGTGCTATCCGATTATGCAAATGATAATTTGACTGCATCCTTTATACCAGAAAAAGACTACAAGGATAAGGTGTCTGAGGATGCTGTTCCCCTAAGCTATATGTTTGCAGTGACTAACCTTGTCGATAGTAGTGACAAGCTGAATGTCTCTATTTTTGGTCAAGAGTGGGACAGTTTTATCTCGCCTTCCTTGATTGAAGGTCATTACCCAGAAAATGACGAAGAAGTTGTAGTGGATCAGTCTTTTGAGAATTACGGCATCAAACTTGGGGACGATATTCAACTCAACGGAAGTGAGACAAGTTTTAAGATTGTAGGTTTGACCAAAGAAAATAAATTTTTCACGGAACCTGTTGTCTTTACAAGTTTAACAACGTATTGGAATTTACAAGGAACAACAAAAGCCAATCGTTCTATCTCTGCATTGGTATTGCAAAATGATGTAGAAGTGACTGGCGATGGCTTGAAGCAGATTTCTATTCAAAAAATGATTTCGAAAATTCCTGGCTACACCCCTCAGGTCAATGTATTCTCAGGAATGATTCTAGCTATGATTGTCATTACAGGTCTGATTGTAGGAATTTTTATCTACATCATTACCATTCAAAAATTAGGCCTCTATGGAATTATGCGAGCACAAGGGATTCAGATAAAATCCATCGTATGGTCCCTTTTCTGTCAAATCTTTCTCTTATCTGGTTTGGGTATAGGCTTGGCTTTATTAGCCATTTGGGCTGTCATTTTAGTCTTACCTGCAACCTTCTTTTTCTACCCTAGTTGGTTGGCATACTTTGTGTTAAGCCTGGTCATTTGCTTGATGGCACTACTAGGTGGCGTCATTTCGCTTCCGCGTCTACTTAAAGTGGATCCAATTACAGCGATTGCAGAATGATAAGGAGAATAAAATGACTAGATTAATTGAGATGATTCAAGTGACAAAGACTTATGGCGAAGGCAATATGAAAGTCGTAGCTCTCCATGAGACCAACTTTCAGTTAAAGGCCGGTGAGTTTGTAGCTATCGTGGGGCCTTCTGGGTCAGGGAAAACTACTTTTTTAACGACTCTAGGACAACTTCAAGAAGCTTCAAGTGGAAAGATTCTGGTAAAGGGACAAGAGACTGGGCATTTATCTGAAAAAGAAAAAACGGATTTGCGCTTCCGTGAATTTGGTTTTATCCTCCAGGCTTCAAATTTGATTCCATTTTTAACAGTTAAGGAGCAATTGGATTTAATTGACCGTTTGGATAAAAAGAAATCTATAAAAAGTGACCGACAAGAGTTATTTGGTTTGTTGGATTTGGAAAAGGTTCAAAATCACTATCCAAAAGCTCTCTCTGGCGGAGAACGTCAACGCGCTGCAATTGCTAGAGCCTTATACAATAATCCGAGTATCGTGCTTGCAGATGAGCCGACAGCTAGCTTAGATACGCAACGTGCTTATCAAGTTACGGATATGTTGGCTTCAATTGCCCATGAGCAAGGCAGGGGAGTTGTCATGATTACACATGATACTCGCCTGCTAGACAAGGTTGACCGTGTTTATGTCATGAATGACGGACGACTTGTTGAAAAAACACAAGCATAAATCTAAATCGTGAACTGTCATTGATGCGGTTCACTTTTTTTATTTTGGAGTCATAAGACTTACTTTTCTTTGTAGCTGATTTTTTGGAAATGTGGTATAATTTTCTCTATGGAAAAGATTATTATTACAGCAACTGCTGAAAGTATTGAACAAGTAAAACAATTACTAGAGGTCGGTGTCGATCGTATCTATGTCGGTGAGAAAGATTTTGGACTCCGTCTACCAAAGACTTTTTCTTATGATGAACTGAGAACCATCGCTGAGCTGGTTCATGATGCAGGTAAGGAACTGATCGTAGCGGCTAATGCTCTTATGCACCAAGACATGATGGACCGTATCAAGCCATTCTTGGACTTTTTAGAGGAAATCAAAACGGACTACATCACCGTTGGAGACGCAGGTGTCTTTTATGTGGTTAACCGTGATGGCTATTCTTTTAAAACGATCTACGATGCGTCAACCATGGTAACTAGCAGCCGTCAGATTAACTTCTGGGGGCAAAAGGCTGGCGCATCTGAGGCTGTTTTGGCGCGTGAAATCCCATCTGCAGAACTTTTCAAGATGCCTGAAATTTTAGAAATTCCAGCAGAAGTTTTGGTATATGGGGCTAGTGTCATCCATCATTCTAAGCGTCCACTCTTACAAAACTACTATAATTTCACTCAAATTGATGATGAAAAAACTCGCCAACGTGATTTGTTCTTAGCGGAGCCAAGTGATCCAGATAGTCACTATTCTATTTTTGAAGACAATCATGGAACTCACATTTTTGCCAACAATGACCTTGATTTGATGACAAAATTGACAGAGTTGGTAGAACATGGTTTCACTCATTGGAAGCTAGAGGGGCTTTATACCCCAGGGCAAGACTTTGTTGAGATTGCTAAACTTTTCATCCAAGCTCGCAGTTTGATTGAAGAGGGTAACTTTAGCCATGACCAAGCCTTCTTGCTGGATGAGGAAGTTCGTAAACTCCATCCCAAAAATCGTTTCCTTGACACAGGATTTTATGACTACGATCCTGATATGGTTAAATAAGAATCAGAAACCCGAAATAAAATGTTCGGGTTTTTCTAGTGCAAGGATGAATTTAAAGCGTATTCATGTTATAATAAAAGTAGCTTTTTGTTTGGAGGTGTTTAAGTGGAAAATCTGAAAAAAATAGCAGGCATCAAGGCTGCTGAGTTCGTAACCGATGGAATGGTTGTAGGACTTGGAACAGGCTCGACTGCCTATTATTTCGTAGAGGAGATCGGTCGTAGAATCAAGGAGGAAGGACTTCAAATTACAGCCGTAACGACTTCGAGTGTAACAACAAAACAGGCACAAGGATTGAATATACCGCTTAAGTCTATCGATGAGGTGGATGAGGTTGATGTGACTGTTGATGGAGCTGATGAGGTGGATCGTCAGTTTAATGGTATCAAAGGAGGTGGCGGTGCACTTCTAATGGAAAGTAGTTGCGACACCAACTAAACAGTATATCTGGGTGGTAGATGAGAGTAAGATGGTTGAGAAACTGGGCGCTTTCAAACTACCTGTCGAAGTTGTCCAATACGGAGCAGAACAGGTTTTCCGACGTTTTGAAAAAGCTGGTTATAAGCCAAGTTTTCGTGAAAAAGATGGTCAACGATTTGTGACGGATATGAAAAATTTCATCATTGATCTTGATTTAGGCCTTATTGAAGATCCGATCGCTTTTGGTCGTCAATTGGATCTTCAGGTCGGTATTGTTGAGCACGGTTTATTTAATCAAATGGTTGATAAAGTGATCGTTGCAGGGCAAGCAGGCGTTCAGGTTTTAACTTCAACAAAAGGGGAATAAAGGAGGCAAACGATGTCAAAATTTAAACGTATTCACTTGGTGGTACTCGATTCTGTAGGAATCGGTGCAGCACCAGATGCTAATAACTTTGTCAATGCAGGGGTTCCAGATGGTGCATCAGACACTCTTGGGCATATTTCAAAATCAGTTGGTTTGAATGTTCCTAACATGGCTAAGATTGGTCTTGGGAATATTCCTCGTGAAACACCATTGAAGACAGTTCCAGCTGAGAGCAATCCAACAGGTTATGCGACCAAGCTCGAAGAGGTATCTCTAGGTAAAGATACTATGACTGGTCACTGGGAAATCATGGGGCTTAATATCACTGAACCTTTCGATACTTTCTGGAACGGATTCCCAGAGGAAATCCTTACAAAGATTGAAGAGTTCTCAGGTCGTAAAGTTATTCGTGAAGCTAACAAACCATACTCTGGAACAGCTGTCATTGATGACTTTGGACCACGCCAAATGGAAACAGGCGAGTTGATTATCTATACATCAGCTGACCCAGTTCTTCAAATCGCAGCTCACGAAGATATCATTCCTTTGGATGAACTCTACCGTATTTGTGAATACGCTCGTTCTATTACTTTAGAGCGTCCAGCTCTTCTAGGTCGTATCATTGCGCGTCCATATGTAGGTGAGCCTGGAAACTTCACACGTACTGCAAATCGTCGTGACTTGGCCGTATCACCATTTGCTCCAACTGTTTTGGACAAACTAAATGAAGCAGGTATTGATACTTACTCAGTAGGTAAGATTGGCGATATCTTTAATGGTGCTGGGGTTAACCATGATATGGGCCACAATAAGTCAAATAGCCATGGAATTGACACACTTTTGACAACGATGGGACTTGCTGAATTTGAAAAAGGATTCTCATTCACGAACTTGGTCGACTTTGATGCACTTTACGGTCACCGTCGTGATCCACACGGCTATCGTGATTGTTTGCACGAGTTTGATGAGCGCTTGCCAGAGCTTATCGCTGCTATGAGAGAAGATGATCTACTCATGATTACTGCAGACCATGGTAATGATCCTACTTATGCAGGTACCGACCATACTCGTGAATACATTCCACTTTTGGTCTATAGCCCATCATTAAAAGGAAATGGGCACTTACCGATCGGTCATTTTGCAGATATTTCGGCGACAATCGCTGATAACTTTGGCGTAGATAAGGCTATGATTGGTGAAAGCTTTTTAGATAAATTGGTTTAAGATGATTCGCTTTGCATTACTGCTTAGAGGTATCAATGTTGGTGGGAAACATAAGGTGGTCATGGCCCAGCTTCGTCAAGAGTTGCCAGAGTTGGGATTAGAAAATGTTGAAACCTACATCAATAGTGGGAATATTTTCTTTGACACCAATATTGCTAGAATTCAGTTAGTTGAGGATTTAAAGGGATTTTTTGAAAGACACTATCCATTTATCCAACATTTTTCCTTGTTGTCTAACGAAGACTACGAAGAGGAGCTTAGAAATCTTCCCGATTGGTGGTATCATGAGATGGCTCGCAAGGATGTGCTCTTTTATACGGAGGGACTGGATACCAAACAAACTATAGCGAAAGTTGAAAGCTTGAAATTGGTAGATGAAGTGCTTCATTTCGGAAAACTGGGGATCTTTTGGGGTAAATTGTCAGAAGAAACCTATACCAAAACAGCTTATCACAAGCACTTGCTAAAAATGCCTTTCTATCGCCAAATTACGATTCGCAATGCAAAAACCTTTGATAAAATTGGTCTATTTTTAAAATAGAAAGAAGGAGATAACTAATGACATTTTTGGATAAAATCAATGAAACAGCTGCTTTTTTGAAAGGCAAAGGAGTAGAAGCGCCAGAGTTTGGCCTAATCCTTGGATCAGGACTTGGAGAACTTGCTGAAGAAATCGACAATCCAGTTGTTGTAGACTACGCTGACATTCCAAACTGGGGACGTTCAACGGTTGTTGGACACGCCGGTAAATTAGTTTACGGTGAGCTTGCAGGACGTAAAGTCTTGGCCCTTCAAGGACGCTTCCACTTCTACGAAGGAAATCCTCTTGAGGTCGTTACTTTCCCTGTTCGTGTTATGAAAGTCTTGGGCTGTGAAGGTGTTCTTGTAACTAACGCTGCTGGTGGTATCGGCTATGGACCTGGTACCTTGATGGCCATCAGTGACCACATCAACATGACTGGTCAAAACCCATTGATTGGTGAAAATTTGGATGAGTTTGGTCCTCGCTTCCCTGATATGTCTAAAGCTTACACACCAGAATATCGTGCAGTAGCTCACAAAGTAGCTGATAAACTTGGTATCAAGCTTGATGAAGGTGTTTATATCGGTGTTACTGGTCCAACTTATGAAACACCAGCAGAAATTCGTGCCTATAAGACACTGGGAGCAGATGCAGTTGGTATGTCTACGGTTCCTGAAGTTATCGTGGCAGCCCACTCAGGTTTAAAAGTTCTGGGAATTTCATGTATTACTAACTTTGCTGCAGGTTTCCAAGAAGAGCTCAACCACGAAGAAGTAGTGGAAGTGACTGAGCGCGTCAAAGGAGACTTCAAAGGATTGTTGAAAGCGATTCTTGCTGAATTATAATCATGTTACAAGAGTTGAGGAGTAGTCTTCAGAAAATCCCATATAACCTCAAATTAGTTCTAGCGATCATCATGCTAGGGCTAGTTTCAGGTATATTCGGAATTTTGCTCCATTATCTTTTAGAGCTGGTTGAAGGGATTGCTTTTGGTCATACAGAGCATACCACTGGATTCTTGACAGATGGTGTTGCCTCATCACGAATAGGCTTCAGTTTAATCATCGTGGGTGTCAGTTCTGCCTTGGTCTGGTATTCCTTGCAAAGAAATGCAAAGATTTTTTCCATCAAAGCTCAGATGAAAGATGAAACATCACAATACAAACTTCATTTTTTAAAACAGCTAGTTCATTCAATTTGGCAGATTGTTGCAGTTGGAGGAGGGGCACCTATCGGTAAGTCAGCTGCGCCACGGGAGATTGGAGCTTTATTTGCAAGACCTATTGCCAATGTTTTTTCTCTTTCCGTGAAGGACCGAATCTTTCTCATTGCCTGTGGAGCTGGTGCGGGTTTAGCGGCTGTCTATCAGGTTCCATTAACGAGTGTGTTTTTCGTTTTTGAAACCTTGGGAATTGCTTTATCTGTCAAACGTTTTTTCTTGGTCGGTCTGACTACATATGTATCAGCCTTTACAGCAGGCTTTGTTGTTTCAGATCATGCTCTCTACCAGATTCCAGCCATGACTTGGTCACTAGGTGATATGTGGCTTGTTCCCCTATTAGTTCTTTTCCTGACTCCACTCGCTTGGCTTTTTGGTCGCTTCAACAAACAAGTTTCTTCAAAGAGAATAAAGGACAAGCGGATACTCTATACTCTGCCTGTAACATTCCTTTTCTTTGTTGGATTGGCTAACTTTTTGCCTCATCTACTTGGTAATGGGCGTATGATGGCTCAGGAAATTTTAAACGGCAGTAATGCCAAGACGGTAATCCTCTTGTTTGTCTTGAAAGCCTTGGTCGTTTTAGTTACCCTTTGGGCAGGTGCCTATGGCGGTACCTTGACGCCATCTTTTGCCTTGGGGATAGCAGGAGCTGCACTCTTGAATATGATTCTCGGAGGTGGCAACCAGCCAGCAGTCTTGCTATTAGGTTCTGTTTGCTTTTTAGCAGTGACCTTGAAGGCTCCCTTGTCTGCAACTGGATTGGTAATGGGTTTCACTGGTCAATCATTAGAAGCTATACCTTTTCTTTTGGTGTCTGCATACTTGGCATTTGGTTTTGCTAAAATGCTGGACCGAATCCCTTGGGAGAGATACTTACAACCAAAGACAAGGATAAAAGAAACTTGATAAGAATACTCTAGTTTTTATAATCCAAAATATATTTTAAATTTATAATCAATATCATTTAATAAAGAAAGGTAAAGCATGTGTTCAGATTTGAACACAAGCGGAAAACTTTTCTAATTACTCAATAAAAAAAGAAAGGATGGGTTTACCGTATTCGCTGAACTGAATACGGCTTACTCTCTTCTAAATCATCAAAATTAATAAAGAAAGGTAGAGCATGTGTTCAGATTTGAACACGAGCGGAAAGCTCGGAAAATAGATAATCTGACTGAGAAATCAGGATTTCTCGTCAGATTCCTAATTTTCAGTCGCTTTCTGGTCGCTCTTTGTATCATAAACTATGTCTATCCATATTGCTGCTAAGCAGGGTGAAATTGCTGATAAAATTCTTCTTCCTGGGGATCCTCTTCGTGCGAAATTTATCGCTGAGAATTTCCTTGAAGATGCTGTTTGTTTCAACGAAGTTCGTAACATGTTTGGTTACACAGGTACTTACAAGGGTCATCGTGTATCTGTCATGGGAACAGGGATGGGTATGCCATCCATCTCTATTTATGCGCGCGAGTTGATTGTCGACTACGGAGTGAAGAAATTGATCCGTGTCGGCACAGCCGGTTCATTGAATGAGGATGTTCACGTCCGTGAGTTGGTCTTGGCACAAGCAGCTGCTACCAATTCAAACATCATCCGTAACGACTGGCCTATGTATGATTTTCCTCAAATTGCAAGTTTTGACTTGCTAGACAAGGCTTATCATATTGCCAAAGATCTCGGTATGACTACTCACGTAGGAAATGTTTTGTCATCAGATGTCTTTTACTCAAACTATTTTGAAAAGAACATTGAGCTTGGTAAGTGGGGAGTAAAAGCGGTGGAAATGGAAGCGGCAGCGCTGTATTATCTTGCAGCTCAACACCATGTTGATGCCCTTGCTATCATGACTATTTCAGATAGCTTGGTTAATCCAGACGAGGACACCACAGCAGAAGAACGTCAAAATACCTTCACTGATATGATGAAGGTTGGTTTGGAAACATTGATTGCTGATTAAGAATCTTGGATTTGAAGAAAGTCTAATTGTGTCAAGGGACTAACAGGAGTTAGTTTAATGTATCAGTAATATTCAAATAAAGTTGGAAGCCAAGTTGACAAGAAGTCAAGGCTTTCAACTTTTTAACTTGAAAATTCCTAGGAGTACAAAATGGACAAAATTGAACAACTACAAGGTATTATTGATCAAAGTCAGAGAATTGTCTTTTTCGGTGGTGCAGGGGTTTCTACAGAGTCTAATATTCCAGATTTTCGAAGTTCTGATGGTGTTTATAGTCTTAAGTTGGGGCGCCATTTTACTGCCGAGCAACTGGTTTCACGCACTATGTTTGAGCGCTATCCAGAGGATTTTTTTGACTTCTACAAAAAGTATCTCGTCTATCCAGATGCCAAGCCGAATTTAGCACATGATTATCTAGCGTCTTTGGAAAAAACAGGTAAATTAAAGGCGATTGTGACGCAAAATATCGATAGCCTCCATGAAATGGCAGGATCTCAGAATGTTTTGAAATTGCATGGTAGTGCAGATCGTAATTACTGCTTGGGCTGTCATCGTTTTTATGATTTGAATGCATTTTTGGCGCTTGAAGGTCCAGTTCCCCACTGCTTAGATTGTGGTAAGGTGGTCAAACCTGACGTAACCCTTTACGAGGAAGCGCTAGATATGGACGTATTTAGTCGAGTGGCCCAAGTCATTCAACAAGCAGATTTGTTGATCATTGGTGGAACTTCCTTAGTTGTTTACCCTGCAGCTAGCCTAATCAATTATTTTTCAGGGTCAAATCTTGTCGTTATCAACAAGTCCAGCACTCCTCAAGACAGCCAAGCTGATTTACTTATCGAAGGTAAGATTGGAGAAGTTTTTTCTAAATTGAGACAATAAAAAACTGAAAGAAGTAGGACTTTACTTCCTTCAGTTTTTTTGTATCACGAACTCAGAAACTATGAACAAGGTTCGCTCCATTCCTCAGGGGATCTCATATTTGATTGATAAATTGATTGAGTTCTTCTTGATTGTTGAATAAAATGAAACAGAAAAGAGGCTGGGACAAAAGTCCTAGCCTCTCAATTGTCGAGCAAGACGCAGTGGTTGAGTGGGCTCTACTACGCTGATTTCATCAGCTTTTACAGCCCTACTCAACTGTGCGGAGGTGGGATGACGAAATCGAATTCTAACGAATTACCGATTTCTGTCCCACTCTCTTTTTTAGTCGTTCAATCCATGCTGACTTTAATGAAATGTTACTCTATCATTTATTTTTAAGAGCTTTCAAGAAACAATCAATCTCTGCTTGAGAATGGAGAATGCGCATCTTTTCTCCGTAAGTATTGTTTAAGTGTTGGTATCTTTCCTTGGCATTTTTTGTCCGTCCATCCCAGAGAATCCAACGGATAAATGCCCAGTTGAATTGCTCGGGACATCCCGCTGCCATACTTTCTCTCACTTTTCCTCTGTATTTTAAATAGCGCTTAAAGGCTCGTAGCAAACAATTCAAAGCAGAGAAGTTTAAAAAGATGATCTGGTCAGCTTGCTCCATTCTTTCCTCATAGCAACACCAAGAGTAGTTGCCATCAATGACCCAGTTTTCGTTTTTGACTAGAAAAGTTTTCATTTCGTTCAGCATCCAGTCGCGGTCACTATCTTGCCACCCTGGCTGAAATTGGAGAGTATCCATATGAAGTTTTGGTATAGAGTAGTGCTTAGCTAGTTTTTCTGCCAGAGTAGATTTGCCTGATCCAGAATATCCAATGATAGCTATTTTCATAATAACCTCCAGAAAATGTGCACAAAAAAAGCTCCGAGGAGCTCATTTTGTATGCAGTTAATGATTAACCAAGTTTAGCTGCAAGACGTGCTTTATCACGGCTAGCTTTGTTTTTGTGGATCAAACCTTTAGTTTCTGCTTTATCGATAGCTGAGCTGGCAGCACGGTAAAGTTCTTCAGATGGGTTTGCTTCAAAAGCTTTGATAGCAGTACGCATAGCTGATTTTTGAGCTGAGTTCTTTTCGTTTTGTTTAACGTTCAATTCAGCGCGTTTGATAGCTGATTTAATGTTTGCCAATGTTCTTACCTCCATTTTTACTAACTATACCATTATATCTGAAAACTTACGTTTTGACAAGGGAAAATTATTTTTTTAAGTAAATTTCATCAATTTCATGATTATTAGATTTATGGAGAATGACCTCGGCACGATTTCGTGTCGGTTCAATGTAATTCTGGAGATTGGTTAGGTTGATACTGGTCCAAACCTGGTGGGCGAATCCTTGACTTCACTAAGAGGAAGTTGAGTGAAACGGTAGTAATAGTTGCCTGGATCATCTTGAGCAAAGCTAAGGAGTTTTAAGAATCGATCCAAATACCAGCTTTCAATATCCTCGACTGCGGCATCAACATAGATTGAAAAGTCAAAGAAATCAGTAATATAGAGACGGGCATTATGAGGATTTTGGAATACGTTGATTCCTTCAACAATGACAAAATCAGCGGCTTCTACTCGTTGTTTTTGACCAGGGACGATATCATAGATTTCATGGGAATAAACAGGGATATCAACATCCTGCCCATTTTTGAGTTGGTCCAGGAAATTAAGCAAAGCTTCCATATCGTAGCTCTCGGGAAAGCCTTTGCGGTTGAGAATATCTTGCTCAATTAAGACACTGTTTGGGTATAAAAAACCATCCGTAGTAACCAGTTCAACACTTGCTCCAGGAACGATACGAGAAAGCAAAATTTGCAAGAGACGACTAGTAGTTGACTTACCTACCGCAACGCTTCCTGAAACTCCAATAATGAAAGGTTGTTCTTTGCTCTCTCTTTGAAGGAAAATGCCTTTTGAAAAAGCAAGGTCTTCTTTAGAACGTTTGTAAATCTGAATCAGATGTGCCAGTGGTAGATAGATATCTGTAACATCTTGTAGGCTAATCTGGTCATTGAAACTCTTAATGGAATTTAACTCTTCCTCGGTCAAGGGAGGGGTTGTTTTGCGATGCAAGGATTGCCAAGTTTCGCGGTCTATCTTTTCAAAATGTAAAAATTCGTTGGTCATACTATATCCTCGTTTGATATCTTAGTATACCATATTTTGGAATGAATAACATCCGACTATTTGAGAAAAAGCGCTTTCTTTGTTAAAATATAAGGGGGAAAACCTATAAAGGAGGTGCTAAGATGAAAGCTAGATTAAGAGAAAAATCGCTGGTTTTGATCAATCTATTTGTAGTTGTTTTATGGTTATCACCAAACTGGATTAATTTTTCCTTTTCTATCGGACTTCACTCCTATAACTGGACCACATTTGTTCTTTTTATCTTATTGCCACTCATAGGTCTTGGCTATTTTGTGCTAGCTTTCTTTAAAAGAAAGTGGTGGCTCTTCTTTTTTGGTCTTGCTTGTATTTTTGCTTTTCCGATTACCATGGCAGTAGCTAGCTTTTTACTAGGTCCCTAATGCTAATCAGAACTTATATTATTTTCGAGAAAATACAATGTGATTTAAGGCCTTGATACCTTTGCAAACGATTTACAAATAACTTATTTTTGTGGTAAAATAGAACTATGAGTAAAATGTATTATGCAGAAAATCCAGATGCAGCCCATGATGTTCATGAACTTAGAGTTGAGCTACTCGGGCAAAAGATGACCTTTTTGACAGATGCTGGTGTCTTTAGTAAAAAAATGATTGATTTCGGAAGTCAGTTGTTGTTAAGATGTCTTGATGTCGAAGAAGGTGGAAAAATTCTTGATGTAGGTTGTGGCTATGGCCCTATTGGCTTGACTTTAGTCAAGGCTTATGGTGTCCAAGCGACAATGGTGGATATCAATAACCGTGCCCTGGATTTAGCCCAGCAAAATGCAGTAAAAAACAAGGTTCAAGCGACTATCTTCCAGTCTAATATTTATGAACAGGTAGAAGGACAATTTAACCACGTCATTTCGAATCCTCCTATACGTGCTGGCAAGCAAGTAGTCCACGAAATCATCGAAAAAAGTATAGACTTTTTAGTAGACGGTGGAGATTTAACTATCGTCATCCAGAAAAAACAAGGAGCTCCTAGTGCCAAAAGTAAGATGGAAGACGTATTTGGCAATTGCGAGATTGTAAAAAAAGATAAGGGATATTATATCCTTAGAAGTGTGAAAGAATGAGAGCAGTAGACCTAATCCAGAAAAAAAGAGACGGGCAAGAACTCAGTTCGAACGAAATCCAATGGTTGATCGAAAGGTATGTGGCAGGAAGTGTTCCTGACTACCAGATGTCAGCATTTGCCATGGCAGTTTACTTCCAAGGAATGACCACGAGAGAAATTTCTGATTTAACCATGAATATGGTTAAGACAGGTCAGGAGTTTGATTTGTCTGCTATAGATGGTGTGAAGGTTGATAAACACTCTACGGGTGGTGTCGGTGACAAGGTAACTTTAATCCTAGCACCCTTGGTAGCTAGTTTTGATGTTCCAGTTGCTAAGATGAGTGGTAGAGGTCTGGGGCACACCGGAGGCACTATCGATAAATTAGAATCCATCAAAGGTTTTCAGATTGAACGAAGTCAGGATGAATTTATCAAACAAGTTCAAGAAATTGGGGTTTCAGTTATTGGTCAGTCAGATCAACTGGTTAAGGCTGATAAGCTTCTCTATGCCCTTCGTGATGTGACGGCAACAGTTGATACCATTCCTTTGATTGCTAGTTCGGTTATGAGTAAAAAAATTGCCGCTGGAGCGGATGCTATCTTGCTAGATGTTACTGTCGGTGAAGGTGCCTTTATGAAGACAGTTGACGAGGCGCGTGAACTGGCTCAAACCATGGTTAATCTCGGGAAAGCTGTAGGTCGCAAGACAGTAGCAGTTATTACGGATATGAGTCAACCTTTGGGACGTGCCATTGGGAACCGCTTGGAAATTCTAGAAGCACTAGAAATTCTTCAGGGCAAAGGACGCGAGGATATTAGTCACTTTATCTGTGAGTTAGCCCAGATTATGCTTTCTCTGGCAAATGTTGAAAAAACAGTCGAGGAAGTAAGGCAACATCTTGAAAATGGGCAGGCACTCAAGAAATTCGAAGCGATGGTCCTTGCTCAAGGTGGAGATTTAGAAGATCTTTATCGACCTGTAACAGTTGATCATGTGGTAGAAATCCCTGCTCAGGAAGATGGTGTTATTGAGGCACTGCCAGCCATGGAGTTTGGTCTTTTTGCCATGAGATTAGGTGCTGGTCGTGCAGTCAAAACAGATGCTCTCGACTATGAGACAGGGATTGTTTTTGAGAAGAAAGTTGGAGAATCAGTCAAAAAAGGTGAAATTGTCGCAAAAGTATATGCAAATGGCAAAATTTCTCCGGAACTAGTTACAGATTTCCAAAAATATGTTAAAATTAAAATGAGTGATGAAACGCTAAAAATGCGTGAAATCATCGAAATTATCTCCTAATTTAAGGATAAAATGATATGAAATTAAATAAATACATTGATCATACGCTTTTGAAGCAAGATGCGACAGTAGAACAAATTGATTCTTTGTTATCTGAAGCAAGAGAGTATGATTTCGCCAGTGTTTGTGTGAATCCTTGCTGGGTTTCTTACGCACATTCTGGTCTTCAAGGCACAGACGTTAAAGTCTGTACCGTTGTAGGTTTCCCTCTTGGAGCTACAACTTCAGCTGTTAAGGCTTATGAAACCAAAGAAGCTATCCAAAATGGTGCTGACGAAATCGATATGGTTATCAACGTTGGTGCACTAAAATCGGGAAATGCTGGATTAGTTGAATCAGATATTCGAGCAGTTGTTGAAGCAAGCGGAGACAAACTCGTTAAGGTGATTATTGAAGCTTGTTTGTTGACAGATGAGGAAAAGGTTTTGGCTTGTCAACTAGCCCAGAAAGCAGGAGCAGACTTTGTCAAGACTTCTACAGGTTTCTCGACAGGTGGTGCAACACTACCAGATGTTCAATTAATGCGCCAGACAGTTGGACCGGATATAGGTGTCAAAGCTGCTGGTGGAGCTCGTTCTTATGCAGATGCTGTTGCTTTTGTTGAGGCGGGAGCTACTCGTATCGGGACATCGTCTGGTGTAGCAATCCTTAAAGGAGGATTAGCTGATGGCGACTACTGAGTTGATTGATTTAGCAATTGAAACTAGTAAAAAAGCCTATGTACCCTACTCACATTTCCCAATTGGTGCCGTATTGGTTGCCAAGGATGGAAGTGTTTATACTGGAGTCAATGTCGAAAATGCTAGCTTCTCTTTGACCAACTGTGGAGAAAGAACAGCTATCTTTAAGGCAGTTTCTGAAGGACAACGAGACTTCTCAGAATTGATAGTCTATGGTCAAACAGAAAAACCGATCTCGCCTTGTGGTGCTTGTCGCCAAGTCATGGTCGAATTTTTTAAACCAGATCTAAAGGTGACTCTAGTCGCCAAAGATAAAACGACGGTCGAGATGACGGTCGGGGAATTACTTCCATATTCTTTTACAGACTTGAAATAGTCTGTGTCACTCTCTGAGTGGCAAGGGTCCTTGTGACCAATCAATCCATACTTGCAACTTCGTTGCGCATCTTATTTAGGAGGTTCAGTAATGAACAAGAAACAATGGCTAGGCCTTGGTCTAGTTGCAGTAGCAGCATTTGGACTTGCTGCATGTGGTAATCGCTCTTCTCGTAACGCAGCTTCTTCTTCTGATGTGAAGACTAAAGCAGCTATCGTTACAGATACTGGTGGTGTTGATGATAAATCATTCAACCAATCAGCTTGGGAAGGTCTTCAAGCTTGGGGTAAAGAGCACAATCTTTCAAAGATAATGGCTACACTTACTTCCAATCAACAAGTGAAGCTGACTACGCTAACAACTTGAACCAAGCAGCGGGAAGCTACAACTTGATTTTTGGTGTTGGTTTTGCCCTTCACAATGCAGTTGAAGAAGCAGCAAAAGAACATTCAGATAAAAACTATGTTTTGATTGACGATGTGATTAAAGATCAAAAGAACGTTGCTAGCGTTACTTTCGCAGACAACGAAGCAGCTTACCTTGCAGGTGTAGCAGCAGCTAAAACTACTAAAACAAAACAAGTTGGTTTTGTAGGTGGTATGGAATCTGAAGTTATTTCTCGTTTTGCAGCTGGTTTCAAAGCTGGTGTTGAGTCAGTTGACCCATCAATCAAAGTTCAAGTAGACTACGCTGGTTCATTTGGTGATGCTGCTAAAGGTAAAACAATTGCTGCAGCTCAATATGCTGCAGGTGCAGACGTTATCTACCAAGCAGCTGGTGGTACTGGAGCTGGTGTCTTCTCTGAAGCTAAATCTTTGAACGAAAGCAAAAATGAAAACGAAAAAGTTTGGGTTATCGGTGTAGACCGTGACCAAGTAGATGAAGGTAAATACACTTCTAAAGATGGTAAAGAAGCTAACTTCGTACTTGCTTCTACTTTGAAACAAGTTGGAACAACTGTAAAAGACCTTGCTAACAAAGCTGAAAAAGGTGAATTCCCTGGTGGTCAAGTTATCGTTTACTCATTGAAGGATAAAGGTGTTGACTTGGCAGTGACAAACCTTTCTGAAGAAGGTAAAAAAGCTGTTGAAGATGCAAAAGCTAAAATCCTTGATGGTAGCATCAAAGTTCCTGAAAAATAATTGAAGGAAGTCATTTCTTAGGAAGCGGCCAGTGGCCGCTTCTTTAAGAATTGAGACAAATGGTTTTGTCTCAATAGAGCTTGCTAAGTTTCTTTAGCAGGTTTTATTGAAATAAAATATAATTCTGAAAGGAAGAGCACATGGCACACGAAAATGTCATTGAGATGCGTGAAATTACCAAAGTTTTTGGTGAATTTGTCGCTAACGACAAGATTAACCTTGAACTTCGTAAAGGTGAAATTCATGCACTTTTAGGAGAAAATGGAGCTGGTAAGTCCACTCTTATGAACATGCTAGCGGGGCTTTTAGAACCAACTAGTGGTGAAATTGTGGTCAACGGTCAAGTTGTAAAACTAGATTCGCCATCAAAAGCAGCTAGCTTAGGGATTGGGATGGTCCACCAACACTTTATGTTGGTAGAAGCTTTCACAGTTGCTGAGAATATCATTTTAGGAAGTGAATTGACCAAAAACGGTGTTCTAGATATTGCTCGAGCAACTCGAGAGATCAATGAATTGTCTGAACGCTATGGTTTGGCGGTGGATCCTTCTGCTAAGGTGGCAGATATCTCCGTCGGAGCTCAACAGCGTGTTGAGATTTTGAAGACTCTTTATCGTGGTGCCGATATTCTTATCTTTGACGAACCTACTGCTGTTTTGACGCCATCAGAAATTGATGAGTTGATGGCTATTATGAAGAACTTGGTTAAAGAAGGTAAATCAATTATCTTGATTACCCATAAGTTGGATGAGATTCGTGCTGTATCTGACCGTGTTACAGTTATCCGTCGTGGTAAATCTATCGAAACAGTTGAAATTGTTGGTGCAACCAATGCTGACTTGGCAGAAATGATGGTTGGACGTTCTGTTTCCTTCAAAACTGAGAAGCAAGCACCCCAACCTAAAGAAGTCGTTCTATCCATTAAAGACCTAGTTGTTCATGAAAACCGTGGTGTTCCTGCTGTTAAAAATCTTTCACTCGATGTTCGAGCTGGTGAGATTGTCGGAATTGCCGGTATTGATGGAAATGGTCAGTCAGAATTGATCCAAGCTATCACAGGACTTCGAAAGATTGAGTCTGGTAGTGTGGAGTTGAAAGGTCAATCCATTGTAGGATTACATCCGCGTCAAATTACTGAACTGAGCGTTGGTCATGTTCCAGAAGATCGTCATCGTGATGGTTTGGTCTTAGAAATGATGATTTCTGAAAATATCGCTCTTCAAACCTACTATAAGGAACCTCTTAGCAAGAAGGGAATTTTAAATTATACGAATATCGTTGACTATGCGAAAAAATTAATGCAAGAGTTTGATGTTCGTGCTGCTAGTGAGATTGTTCCAGCTTCAGCTCTTTCTGGAGGAAATCAACAAAAAGCTATCATCGCTCGGGAGATTGATCGAAATCCAGATCTCCTTATCGTCAGCCAACCAACTCGTGGATTGGACGTCGGTGCCATTGAGTACATTCACAAACGCTTGATTCAGGAACGTGATAATGGGAAGGCTGTACTTGTTGTCAGCTTTGAACTAGATGAGATTCTAAACGTCTCAGATAGAATCGCTGTTATCCACGATGGTAAGATTCAAGGGATTGTAACGCCAGAAACAACCAACAAGCAAGAGCTTGGTGTCTTGATGGCTGGTGGTGAATTGGAAAAGGAGAAGAGTGATGTCTAAAAAATTACAACAAATTTCGGTTCCTTTGATTTCTGTTATTTTAGGAATTCTACTCGGAGCCATCGTCATGTGGATTTTCGGCTACGATGCTATCTGGGGTTATGAAGAACTATTCTACACAGCATTTGGTAGTGTTCGTGGAATCGGTGAAATCTTCCGTGCTATGGGACCTTTAATTCTGATTGCCCTTGGATTTGCAGTTGCGAGTCGTGCTGGTTTCTTTAACGTTGGTCTTCCAGGACAAGCACTCGCTGGTTGGGTTATGAGTGGCTGGTTCGCTCTTTCATATCCGGATTTACCACGTCCATTGTTGATTCTTACGACAGTTGTCATTGCGCTTGTTGCTGGAGGAGTCGTTGGCGCCATTCCTGGTATTTTAAGGGCCTACCTCGGAACATCTGAAGTCATCGTAACAATCATGATGAACTACATTGTTCTCTATACAAGTAATGCCTTTATCCACTCTTTCCCCAAAGATATCATGCAAAGTACAGACTCATCAATCCGAGTAAGTGCAAACGCAACTTATCAAACACCTTGGCTTGCTGAGTTAACAGGAAACTCTCGTATGAATATTGGGATTTTCTTTGCCATCATTGCAGTTGCAGTTATCTGGTTCTTGCTTAAGAAGACAACTCTCGGTTTTGAAATCCGTGCAGTTGGTCTAAATCCAAATGCTTCTGAATACGCAGGTATTTCAGCTATACGTACCATTATTCTATCTATGATTATCTCAGGTGCTCTTGCAGGACTTGGTGGAGCTGTAGAAGGACTTGGTACCTTCCAAACGTCTATGTTCAAGGTTCATCATTGGCAATCGGATTTAATGGTATGGCAGTAAGTCTACTTGCTGCGAACTCACCAATTGGAATTCTCTTTGCAGCCTTCTTGTTCGGAGTGCTTCAAGTTGGAGCCCCTGGTATGAATGCAGCACAAGTACCATCAGAGCTTGTAAGTATCGTTACAGCCTCAATTATCTTCTTTGTCAGCGTTCACTACATCATCGAACGCTTTGTCAAACCAAGAAAACAACTTAAAGGAGGTAAATAAGGATGTCGATTACAACAATGTTAACCCTTATGGTTTCTTCAATGTTGATTTACTCAGCACCACTTATTCTTACAAGTATCGGAGGAGTTTTCTCTGAACGTGGTGGAGTTGTTAACGTTGGTCTTGAAGGAATCATGGTCATGGGTGCCTTTTCTGGAGTTGTTTTTAACCTTGAATTTGCACAAGATTTAGGAGCGTTAACTCCTTGGTTAGCTCTACTAGTTGGAGGATTAGTCGGAGCTATCTTCTCGCTCATTCACGCAGTGGCTACAGTTCATTTCCGTGCTGACCATGTTGTCAGTGGTACCGTACTTAACTTGATGGCGCCAGCTTTGGCTGTTTTCTTAGTCAAAGTGCTTTATAACAAGGGACAAACGGATAACTTAACTCAAACATTTGGACGTTTTGATTTCCCTATTTTAGCTAATATCCCTGTTATCGGAGATATCTTCTTCAAGTCAACAAGTTTACTTGGTTACCTTGCAATTTCGTTCTCATTCTTAGCTTGGTTTATCCTCTTTAAGACTCGCTTTGGACTTCGTCTTCGTTCAGTTGGTGAACACCCACAAGCAGCAGACACTTTGGGAATCAATGTTTACAAGATGAGATATCTTGGAGTTGTAATTTCAGGTTTCCTTGGAGGGATCGGTGGAGCTATCTACGCTCAGTCAATTTCTGTTAACTTCTCAATTACAACCATCGTTGGACCTGGATTTATCGCTCTTGCTGCTATGATTTTCGGTAAGTGGAATCCTGTTGGAGCTATGCTTTCAAGTCTCTTCTTCGGACTATCACAAAGTTTAGCAGTTATCGGTTCTCAGCTTCCTTTCTTGCAAGGAGTTCCGGCTGTTTACTTGCAAATTGCGCCATATCTCTTGACCATTGTCGTACTAGCAGCCTTCTTTGGTAAAGCTGTTGCGCCGAAGGCAGATGGTATCAACTATATCAAATCTAAATAAACAAAAAAGAGAGTGGGACAGAAATCGGTAATTCGTTAGAATTCGATTTCATTGTCCCACCTCCGCACAGTTGAGTAGGGCTGTAAAAGCTGATGAAATCAGCGTAGTAGAACCCACTCAACCACTGCGTCTTGCTCGACAATCCAAAGAAAATTGAGAGGCTAGGACTTTTGTCCCAGCCTCTTTATTTTTTAGGCTTTTGGTGGGTGAGATTTAGTCCCCAAGGAACTAAGTTCTCAGTCT